>UMGX01044704.1_pt1 | contig 21144 bp, 24 predicted proteins | sample 1965411 | NCBI WGS metagenome assembly UMGX01 (sample SAMEA4836086, study PRJEB28245) | human gut metagenome | biome: gut microbiome; material: fecal sample | place: Denmark | collected 2008 | reverse complement strand
CGTCCCCGTCCAGCAGCTTGTCGACTTTGTCGACAAGCTGAAGCCGCCCCTTTGATGGGGCGGCTTTTTTATGCCTCTTCCCGCTCCTCCGCGAATAGAAGGACGAAGGCGGCGGCCAGCAGGACACAGCCGGCCAGGGCCGCCCGCACGCCGAGCAGGCGGCCAAGCAGCGCGCCCCCCGCCGCGCCGGCGACGAAAAACAGGAGGATGCCCGCGTATTGCAGCCCGGCCCGCAAATCCTCCCGCCGCCGCTGCGCCGCGTACCGGCACAGCCGTTCGGTGGCGGAACGCAGGTTGCCGGTGCACATGGTGGTGGCGAAGGCGTTGCCCTCCAGGGCGCGGAAGGCCTGCACCTGCATGGCGCACAGGAAGGAAATGGCCACGTTGGCCGCCATATCCCACCGCCCCGCCGGGAGGAAGGCCACCGCCAGCAGGATGGCGCACTCGGCCCCCAGGACGATTTGCCGCCAATGGAGGCGGGCGGCCCGTCCCCGCGGCGAGGCGGCCCAGCGGCGGCGCAGCCCCTCGGTGGCGGCCACGCCGGCGGCGAAGGCCAGGATAGGCACGAGATACCCCAGGGCCCGGCCGGGCTCCCCCTCGGCCAGCCGCATGCCCAGCAGCACGATGTTGCCGGTCTGGGCGTTGGCGAACACCCCGCCTCGCAGCAGGTAGGTATAGGCGTCCAGGAAGCCCCCCGCCGCCGCCAGCAGGGCCCCCAGGGCAAAGGTTTCGGACAGCGGAGGCCTTCGCGCCCCCGCGGGTTGTCTGCGCATGGTTTATTCCGCCTCCTCGCAGCGGTAGACATAGGCGGCGCGGCGGATGAAATCCTCGGTCAGGCCGAAGCGCTCCGCCAGCTCCCACACCTCGGTGCAGCCCTCCTTCACCGCCCGCTCCAGCTCCTGGCGGGGCAGCAGGGCGTGCACTGCCCACTTATCCGCCCGGTACTCGTGCCGCTCCCGCACGTCGCAGGCGCTGCTCCGGCTGTAAAAGCTGCCGGTGACGCAGTGGCCGATTTCGTGGGCCAGCTTCACCCGCCCATCGGCCATGCTGCCGATAGCCAGGGGATCCAGCGCGATGTAGCACCGCCCGGCCATGGTCAGGGACAAGCACCCGCAGGCCGGCAGCGGGCCGTAATAGACCTCGATGTCCCGCCCGGCCGCGTATTCCAGCAGCCCCGGCTCCCCGGCGATTCCGGATGATTGGCGCAATGCATTTCACTTCCCTTACTTCTCCGGCCGCGCCCCCCGCAACCTCTGGCTCAGCGCGGTGAGCAGGTCGGACATGAACAGAATGTTTTGTCCACCCGTATGGTCGTAGGTTCTTTCTCTTAGGATCGCATCGACGGTCACGGTCAGACGGCACCGCCCCTCCCCCAGCCGCTGAACTGTGAGGATACAGGCGTAATCGTTGGTGCGCAGATACCGGCAGGTGATGGACGCCTGGGCGTATAAAAGCGCTGGATCGATGCTAGGCCGTGCCCATTTCGGGCAGCGGCCCATGGACAGCAACGCCTCATAGGCGGCGGACAGCGCCGTTTCGGCCGCTTCCGGGACCTCGATGCTCACCTGTGTGTTCATAAAGCTCTCCCCCCTTCCGGGTGAAACTATCTCGCTTCGAGAATACGCCCCCTTTTATTCCTCTTCCTTCTGGCGCGCCTGGATGAACTGGGCGAAGCGCTTGACCTCCGCATACATCTCGTCCGTCACCGGGCCGCTCCCCTGGAACAGGGCGAACTTGATATCCTCGTCGCTGACGACGCCCAGATCTCCGCCCTCCCGGCGTTCGGTTTTCCCCAGCAGATAATCCACCGACACATGGAAATAGTCCGCCACCCGGGACAGCGTCTCGGCGTCCAGCGTCCGGTTCTCGTTCTCCCAGTTGGAAACCGTGTTCTGCGCCACCCCCATGTCCTTGGCAAACTGCGCCTGACTGATCCCCGCCTGGGTTCGCATGGTCTTGAGCCTGAGCATATTGACCGCCCTTTCTTCCGTGAAATAGTTTTCTGTACTGCCAGGATATCACTTCACGAGAAAAAAGTAAAGAAATATTTCCGAAAAATTCAAATATGGGATTGACAGGCATCTCATAGCGTGCTATAATCACGTCATGAGATACATTCCATCTCAAATATTCGAACTGGGAGGTTTTGTATATGCGGGGTTGGCTCAGGCAGCTGCGCAAGGATCGGGGGCTGACACAGAGGGAGGTGGCCGCGCGGCTGGGGATTTGCCAAAGCTACTACGGCTACATCGAGACGCGGGGGCGGCAGAAGAAAATCGACCTGCCCCTGCTGGCGAAAATCGCCGGGGTGTTCCAGGTGCCGCTGATGGCCCTGGTGGACATCGAGACCAGCGCGGCGGAGGACATGGAAAAGAAGCCGGGGGAACGCTCATGAGCGGGACGGCGGCCCCTTCCGAGGGGGCAAGTACCAATATATACCAATGCCTGTCCAATAAAGGGGACACACGCGCCTTGGGCAAATCCGATTTGCTGGGCGGGCCGATCATCGACGCGCTGCTGGACATGCCGGAGGGGACGGACAAGATCCTGCGGCAGGTGGAGCTGGAGGAACGGGCCAGGGATTTGGGCATCAAGGCCGCGTTCGACCGGCTGCTGAACAGCCGGCGGAAGGAATGGCAGGCCGCCATGCGGGTGCGGCGGCGGGAGCTGAAGGCCCTGCAGCGGCCCATCTCCCTCCAGGCGGGGGAGGACGGATCGCTGGATCGCATCGAGAACTATCTGCGCATTCTGACCGAGGATCCGGCCTGGAAGAACCAGCTGTGGTTCAACGAGCTGACCCACGCGCCGGAATGGCGGAGGCCGGGGGAACCGGCCCAGCGCTGGGCCGAGAACCTCGAGGCCACCCTGAGGCTGTACATCGAGAGCGTCTATGGCCTGCACAACCCGAAAAAGCTGACCGACGCGCTGCAAATCGCCTTCCACCTGCAGCCCTATCACCCGGTGCGGGAGGCGATCACGGCCCTGCGGTGGGACGGGAAGCCCCGCCTGGAGGAGATGCTCATCCGGTATCTCGGCGCGCCGGACACCGCCTATACCCGGGAGGTCAGCCGCCTGATTTTCGCCGGCGGCATCCACCGGGCCTTCCGGCCGGGCTGCAAGTTCGACGTGATGCCGGTGCTGGTGGGCCTGCGGCAGGGGGAGGGCAAATCCACCTTCGTGCGGTGGCTGGCCATGGACGACGCCTTCTTCCGGGAGGTCACCGTCCTGGAGGGGCAGAAGGGCTCCGAAGCCGTGGAGGGGGCCTGGATCTGCGAGATGGCCGAGCTGCTGGCCCTCCGGCGGGCCAAGGACGCGGAGGCGGTCAAGGGCTTCATCTCCCGCCAGTCGGACAGCTACCGCCGGCCCTATCAGCGGCACACCGAGGACGTGCCCCGCGGCTGCATCTACATCGGCACCACCAACCGCGCGGAGTTTTTAACAGACGTTACCGGGAACCGTCGTTTCTATCCTATCACCTGCCGGGGAGACGGCTCCGACCTGTTCGCCCGGGAGGAGGAGGCCCGGGCCGACATCCGCCAATGCTGGGCCGAGGCATACCAGCGATTCCGAACTGGTTGTCTTCCGAAAGTTGCAAATCGCAACATCGAGGAGGAAGCGGAGACGGCGCGGGAGGCGGCCCAGGCGGAGGATGTCCGGCGGGGGCTGATCGCCGACTATCTGGAAAGCCGGCGGGAGGTCTGCATCCTGGAGCTGTGGCGGGAGGCCCTGCAGGAGCCGGGAAAGCCCGCCCTCAAGCAGAGCTTGGAGATCGCCGACCTCCTGCAGGGGCTGGAGGGCTGGGAGCGCGGATCCGGCAGCCGCCGGTTTTCCGGCTATGGCGTCCAGAAATATTGGGCAAAACACACAAAGAATTTGTAACCGGAGGCCATCGGGTTACCATCCGGTTACAGGCCGGTAACCCGCATGGCGCCTAGATTTTTCTCCATTGTAACCCATGTAACCAGTTTTATATAAAAGATGTACCCTATAGGAACGGTACAGGAAAAGAGGGTAAGAGAACCTATTGAAAAATACCGGTTACACCGGTAACACAGGGCCGGACGGAAAGAAACGAGCGGCGGTTCGGTCTTTTGAAAAATAACTGTTGTTTATATTAATTGTCAATAAACAGAAAGGAGCCATTTTTATGCCGATGAAAAAGGATTTGAAGCTGGACCAGTATGACATCAGCCCCTATGCTTACCGGGAGCTGCACAATTTCTGCCTGCAGTATCCGGAGAAAAAGCGGCGGCTGCGGGAGCTGGAAAGCCCCTTCGGCGGGCCGCGGGGCAGCGACCCCACCGCCGGGCGGGCCACCCGGGCGGCGACCCTGGCGGCGGACATCGCCCTTATCGAAAAAACGGCCCGCCAGGCGGCGGGCGCGCAGGCCCCCTATCTGGTGGAGGCGGTGACCGAGGACATGCCCTGGCACTACCTGCGCATGCGCAAGGGCCTGCCGCTGGGCGAAAAAAGCTTCAACGGCATCCGGAGGCAGTTCTACTATCTGCTGGCCAAGGAAAAGCGGATCGTGTGAAGGGGGCTCGTTCTTATACTCAAAATGCAAGGCCGCTTGAGCAGGAGGGCCAAGCCCAATCCTATTAACAGCCTATTTTAAAACTCTAAAACTGACTAAAAAGATACGTTTTCCCTGCTCTTTATAAATCAGCTCTCCTATTTCCTTTTCTTTTACGGAATTATAGAGTTCAAGGGTTACGGGAAAGGCCAAGCACTTTTTATTTGGCAACTCAAATGAAAGGGTGTACAACCTTTTTGAGCTGTATAAATCCCCACCTATATTTTCAGAGGAATACTTCACTTCTTTTTTAACAACCGTTACATTGCTTTTAATTTCTGGAAGCAGCTTATACCAGGTTTTATTTAATGTTACATAGCTTAAAGGAACCATTAGTAAGAACCATCCCAGAGTCACGCCATAAAAAACATTTCTGATGCTCAGCTTTTCCTGCCTATCCATTGCTATTCCCAGAAATAGAAGCAAAACCAGAATGAGTATATACGTCCCAATTAAGGTATATCCCCACCAATTTACTCTTCTTTTCATGCGGTATGCACCTCTAGTAAAGGCTTCGTCTTCCAGGCTTTCCCATTACCTTCAGTATACCGAATCGGGAGGAAGGCTGCAAGCGGTAACGTGTGTAAATTTTTCACAAATGCCAAAAAATTTCCCCAATTTTATAGCATGGGTGCCGGTCATGGGTCCGACTTGGGTGGTAAATTGAATACAGGAGCCGGACGGGAAGGCGAGGCGCGGAGGGTCCGCGGCCTCTTCCGGTTTCCGCCATAGGAAGGAAGTGAACAAGATGGAATCTATCCGCGTCACCTGCCTGCTGGACAGAAGCTGGGATATCACGGCCAAGGAGTATATCGGCACGCAGAAAGCCGGCCTGCTGCTGGATACAGCCAGCGAAGAGGAGGACGGCAAACCGGTTCCGACGGGAATCGTGCTGCTGGACGACGGCGCCTTCGCGTCCGTTCCTTTGGAGTTCATCCGCAAAGAAACCACAGCCAATTAAGAAAGGATGTCATGACCATGAACAGACTGTCTGCCAACAGCACCAAGATCTCCTACAAAACCGGCTCCGACGATTCCGCCGTCTTCAAAGAGCTGGAATTCCTGATGGAAGTCCCGGAATTCGGCGGCGCTCCGGAAAAAATCGACGTTACCGTCCTGTCCGACAAGGTCAAGAAGTTCGTGCCCGGCACCGTGGATCTGGGCGACCTGGTGTTCAAGTTCCTGTACGACAATTCCAGCGCCGATTCCAGTTACCGGGTGCTCAAGGGGCTGGCCGACGCCGGCACCGCCGCCACCTTCCAGCTGACCTATCCCGACGGCACGGCCCATGAGTTCGACGCGGTGCCCGCCGTCAAGATGGACGCCGGCACCCTCAACGGCGCGCTGACCTTCAGCTGCACCATGGTGCTGCAGAGCGACATCAAGGTGACCAACCCCGCCTAAAGAACCACGACACAAGCGGAACGGGGCCGGCGATGGCCGGCCCCGTTTTCTACCACGATTCACACTTACAAAGGAGCGAGACGCATGAATAAATTCTATACATTGACCGTCGGCGGCGAGGACTACAAGCTGCGCCTGACCGCCAGCGCCATCATGGCCATCGAGAAGAAGCTGGGCAAGTCCCTGTTCGCGGCGCTGGAGCACATCCAGGACAACATGGTGGAGACCATCACCACCATCCTGTGGGGGGCCATGCAGCCGCTGAACGCCGGGTTCTCCATGGAAAAGGCGACGGCGCTGTTCGACGACTACATCGACGAGGGGCGCTCCATCGAGGAGCTGATGCAGGAGGTCAACGGCCTGTTTGAAATCTCCGGTTTTTTCAGAAAGGGTCAGGCGTAGACGCGCCTGACCCACCGGACGATTTCGCCTCCCGGCTGACCCGCTCCGCCCTGTGGGCCGGCGTTCCCCTGAAGGACGCCGGAGCGCTCACGCCGGGAGACGTGGCGGAAGCGGTGGCGGTGCAAAGCGAACGGGAGAAGGATTTTTACCGGATGCTGGCGTGGCTGATCCACACCGGCGCGTCCCTGACGGCGGTGGGGGTCAACAACCCGAAGCGGTTCCCCTCCCTGGAGGAGGCGTTCCCCAGCCTGTTCGAGAAGAAGAAACAACAGGACTGGTGGGTGATGAAGCAGCGGGTGGAGGATTATGCGAAGGCGAAGGAAAAGTCGGATAGATAAAATTGAGTTTAGACTGTAGAAAAATTTTTTAAATTCAATCAATTTTTAGCTTTTCAAAAAATACCCCGTCCACTTTACTTCACAGTCCAACGTCTATGTTCTCTTGTATCATCTGATCTAGCATCCGGCTATATCTATCCAAGTATTCAGCGATGGTTAAGAGAATAGAGCCCTTGTTAAAAGCCTTAGAGGGCTGAAAATCACAGGTCAATTGCATCTGTGAACACCCATTTACATTCGGAAGTATAGTGATGGAGATGACTTTTAAATCCGTCAGCATGTCACCGGATGCATGATGCTGAATTGTTGTTGTAACCGTTAGAAAACGCGAATTAATATACATTTCATATCTATTTTGAAATGTTTTCAACGTTCGAATTGCACACTCAAACGCTGTAGTAGGATTACAAGATACCATTAAGTTATTCTGTACTGCCATATAAACACTCTCCAAAAATCTATAATTAAAGGGGGGCAAATCCTTATATGAGTCAGACAACATCGCTTGAACTACCAAACAAATCTTTCGAATCTCTCTTAACTATATTAAACAACATAAATGATAATATCGCAGAAATTGGCACCTGCTTAAGCGATGCATTTGATACCTCACGGGTTAAAAATTTTGGTGAGAGTCTAAATACTGTTGTGGGAATTTTTGCTTCAATCATTGGAATCATAGGTACTTTTTATGGAAATATGCAAATGCTTAATGAATTTGGAGCTGCTTTTTCCAGCATTAACGGTGCTGCAAGCGGAATGGGAGCTTCCATTGCAAGTGCCTGTGCGCTTTCTATCCCCGAAATAGCACTAGTGGCAGCAGCTATAGCTGCTATTAGTGGTGCTGCTTTGATATGCCAGGATGAAATTAAAGCCAGTTGTACACAGACATTAGGCTGGATCGACAATGATTTTCTTTCGCCTCTTGCGGAAGGAATTTCTGAAATCACCGGTTGGCTTTGGGAAGCGCACATTAAGCCTTTATGGGATAATATGAAAAGTTTTACAAACTCGTTAAGAGAGATGGCAAATGCTATATGGAATAACTTTTTTGGGCCAATAGTGCATTGGCTTTCAGATACTTTTTGTCCTGTGTTTAGTATAGCTATTGAAATCATAGTAGACGTTATCGGAACCATAATTGGAGTTATAGTAGATTTATTTAATGGAATTGTTAAATTCTTTGAAGGAATTATCAACTTTATTACTGGCGTTTTTACACTTGATGCCCAAAAAGCATTTGAAGGCGTTTGGAAAATGATAGAAGGTTGTATTATCTTTTTTGGTGGATTAGTTAAAGGAATGTGTAATTTGCTTGTTGATGCCGTTAATTTTGTAATCAATGCTATATTTCAGTTGTTTCGCATTATCGCCAATACTTATGGAGGCATAATAAAAGCTGTTGGTGCCTTATTTGGAAAAGAATGGGGATGGAGCATTCCTAATTACGCACCAAAAATCCCCAAACTCGCCGACGGCGGCTATCCTTCATCCGGCCAGATGTTCATTGCCCGGGAGGCGGGGCCGGAGCTGGTGGGAACTATCGGTTCCCGCTCGGCGGTGGTCAACAACGACCAAATCGTCGAATCGGTGTCCGCCGGCGTTTACCGCGCGGTGAAGGCCGCCATGGGCCAGAACGGCGGCGGGGTTATCCAGCTGATCCTGGACGGCACGAAGGTGGCCGAGGTGGTGTCGGACAACGTCAACGCCATCACCCGCCGGACAGGCCGCTGCCCCATTCTGGTCTGATTTTCCCGTTGATCCCGCGCAAAATCGGATGTCAGCATTTTCCTATTTACCAGTATACTACAAGCCGGGCATTCCGGCAAGTCGGATTTTGGAAATTTCTACCGGGAAAGGAGCCACCTATGCGGTACTACCCAAAATTTTTGCTCATCGGCGATTCCATCGGTGAGGACACCTGGAACCTGACAGATTTGAAGACCCCCGCCGCCTTCAACGTCAGCCTCTCCGACCTGACGGCTTCGGAGCAGCGCAGCGCGTCGGGGCTGGTGGTGCGGGACCGGATCGGCACCAAGCGCACGCTGTCCCTGTCCTACAACGCGCTGACAGACAGGGAGCTGCGCACCATTTTACAGGCCGTCTCCCCCCTGTATGTCTACATCACCTATCCCGACCCCCTGGAGGGGGAGGCCACCCGGCAGTTTTACGTGCAGGATCGGGGGGTGGACATGGTCCGCTATGACCCGGCCAAAAGGCTGTGGAACGGCCTGAGCCTGACGTTTGTGGAAAGGTAGGCGGGCGCTTTTGCAAAAGCGCCCCTGTCCCTGCGTATATTTATACGTTGTGCAACCGTTCCAATATCGTGCGAAAGGATGGAGTAACCATTATGGTATCGGTATCCCCAGCGTTTCAGGCCGCCGCGACCGCCGACGAGCGGCGGGTGGTGGGCTATCTTTACAAAGGCAATGAGAAATTATACGGCGGCGACGTGATCCAGTCCATGAAAATCACCGAGCTGTGCGGCGGCGGGGAAGATCTCGTCCCCGGGGTGTGCGCCTGTTCGGAGGCGGAGGCGGTGCTGCTGAACCTGGACGGGGCGCTGGACGGCGTGTTCCAGACCGGGCAGGAGCTCATCCCCCATCTGGGCTTCCTGACGGAAAACGGGGAGGAAACGGTGCCCATGGGGGTGTTCGCCATCACCTCGGTGGAGAACCAGGACGGCAAAATCACCCTGAAGCTCAGCGACAGGATGCTGCGGCTGGAGCAGCCGGTGACCATCGAGTCCAAGGGAACCCATATCGTCCTGACCATGGGCGGGAGATCCAAGACGCTGATGCTGCCCTACACCATTTACAGCCTGTTCACCGCCCTGTGCTATGTGGCGGAGGTGGAGCCGGGCGGCCTCGTGTCGAACGGCGCTATCACGCCCGGCGACGTTTTCGAGGGCGAAACCAGCGGGCGCAATCTGCTGGCCTATATCGCCCAGGCGGCGGGCGGCTTCGCCCGGATGGATCGGTCGGGGCGGCTGGAGGTGAAGACCTACGCGGCGGCAGACGCTCCGCTGAGCCTGAACGACTATTTCACCGTCAAGGAGGCGGGCTTTTCGGTGCCCGCCGTGACCGAGCTGACAGTGCGGGCGGAGGAAGACGACGTGGGCCGCACCATCGGCGAGCCGGGGGTGCGCTACGTCATCACGGGCAACCCGCTGCTTTATGGGTTGAACGGCATGACCAATTACGCGCCGATTATGCAGAACATTCTGGACGGGATGGGGGTGCGGCCCTACGCGCCGATGGAGATCGAGGCCCGGGGCAATCCGGCCGTCCAGGCCGGGGACATCCTGACCGCCGCGCTGCGGGACGGGCGGACGGCCGCGCTGCCGGTGATGACCCACACGCTGACCTACAACGGCGGGCTGCGGGACACCCTGGCTTCCACCGGCAAGGCGGCGGAGGCCGGCGAGCAGAAGGGCGCGATCGGCGAAAGCCTGAAGGCGCTCAACCGCAAATCCCACGTGCTGGAAACCGACGTGGAGCACAGCAAATCGGTGATTTCGGAGATCGTCACCCAGGTGCCCTACATAGGCCCCGAGCCGCCGGAGAACCCGGAAGCCGGGCGGCTCTGGCAGGACGAGGCGGATCCGCCGGTGCTGCGGGAATGGAACGGCAGCGCGTGGATAACGGCGGCGGACAAGACCACGGTGATTTCCTCCGCCGTGCAGCAGACCAAGGACGGCATCACCATGGATTTCCTCAACGACAAGGTCAGCAGCTACATGGAGTTCACCGCCGAGGGCCTGGCCATCTACGACAGCCCCAAGGGCACCGAGGGCCGCAAGACGGTGTTCGGCTACGACACGGTGGAGCAGGTGCTGAAAATGGTGGGGGAATTCGCCACCGAACTGAAAAGTAGCAATGGCGATCACACTGCTAAGATGACCTCCTATCGGGAGGAAATTGCCGGAGGGTATTCCTTTGATTTTGTCGGGCTGGATATTTCCAACGCAAGCAATACCAATCAGCGCCTAACCTTTGGTAAAGCACCCAACTCAGTTACAGCCTTGTTACGGCACACAGATAAAAGTCAATACGGCAGTCCTTGGGTATACATACAATCCCTTGGCGATCAGCCACATGTTACTCTGCAAGCCATGCCGAATAGCTTGGATGCTGACGACAGTGCGGTTATCAATCTGTCCCGTTATGACGGCGGTAGCGAAATCGACATATCGGCTGACAAAGTTACAGTCAATCACGAGCCGGTCTGGCACGCGGGCAACCTGAAAATCGCGCATGGCACGGTATGGATTGCGCCGCAAAGTGCCGGGGTGCCGGTATATGTGGATGTAAATTACGCGTCCACGGGCTTTTCCGGCGTTCCGGCGATTTTAGCAACCCCTTGGACGGCTATCCCGCAAACCACCTACGTCGGTATCAGCAACCCGACCTCTACAACCTGCAAGGTGTATGGCGTACGCACCGGCGGCACCGGCGGATTCACCGTCGCGTGGCTGGCTATCGGCGTATAAGGGAAGGCCTGTTCTCCTTTTTCACGCACTTCACCGACACAGCGGAATACACTATAAAGTAAAGGACTGCTTTTTCAGTTTACCCGCGTCCCCTGTTCCACGAAAGGAAGGATCGGTTTTATGGTACACACCTATTCCCTGAAAAAGGACGGCTCCACGCAGCTTTCGCCGCATTTTAAGGTGCGGGAGTTCGCGGAACCGGGCAACGACAACATTCTGATAGACGATACACTCATCGACCAGCTGGAGGCGCTCTACGCCCGGCTGGACTGCACCAAGATCATCATCACCAGCGGCTACCGCACCGACGCGAAGGCCAGCCGCCACGCCGAGGGGCGGGCCGCGGACATCAACTGCTGGCACATGGAAAACGGCAGGGAGGTCCGCTACCAGGGCAAGCCCATCCTGCTGGCCGCCGAGGACGTGGGGTTCACCGGCATCGGCTGGAACGTGGGCAGCGCGGTCAGCCGGGCCGCCGTCCACGTGGACACCCGGGAGTCGCCCTATCGCTTCGACGAGGAGGACGGCAACCGGATGGTGAAGGGCAACAGCTGGTACGTCTACTTCGGCGTGAACAAGCCCGTCCCGCCGGGAGAAGCGCCCGACATCCTCTACCAGGTGTACACGGCGGCCAACAAATGGCTGGCGGAAATCACCAACTACGGCGCGGGGAGCCTGGGCTACGCCGGCTACCCCAACCGCCCCGTCCAGGGCGTGCGGGCCAGGCTCTCCCGAGGCAGCATCGAATACCGGGTGCACCTGCGGGGCCGCTGGCTGCCCTGGGTCAAGGACACTCAGGACTACGCCGGGCTGTACGGCAAGGACGCCGACGGGCTGCAAATGCGGCTGGTCGGCCTCCCGGACTGCGCGGTGGAATACCGGGTGGCCGCCGTGGGCCGGGAGTACTACCCCTGGGTGCGGGATTACGGCGAGGGGTCGGAGGGCTACGCCGGCAGCTTCGGCAAACCTTTCGACCGGCTGCAATGCCGCGTCGTCAAGAAATAAACGGGAGGCAAACAGACGTGTCAAATGAAATCGCCGTGGCCCTCATCGCCCTGTTCGGGACGCTGGCGGGCAGCGCGGGCGGGGTGCTGGCTTCCAGCCGCCTGACCAACTTCCGGCTGCAGAAGCTGGAGGCCAAGGTGGAGAAGCACAACAGCCTCATCGAGCGCACCTACCGGCTGGAGGAACAAATGGGCGTGGCCAACCATCGGATCGCCGACCTGGAGCGGCACGAGGAACAGCGCGTCGGATAAGAAAGGAGACGGATATATGCAGGGGATTTTACTCATTCTCGCCCTGGCCGTGACGGTGGAGGCCGTGGTGGAGTACGTCAAAAGCATCGTGAAAATGTTCACCGAAAAGGACTATCGAACGGCGATTACGCAGCTGTCGGCGGCGGCCATCGCCATCGCCCTGTGCTTCGCGGCGGGGGCCGACCTGTACGCCGCGCTGGGGCTGCGTTTCGCCGCCCCCTGGATTGGCACGGCGCTCACCGGCCTGTTCGCCTCCCGGGGCGCCAACTACGTCAGCGACCTCATCGGCAAGCTGCAGGCCCTGGGCCAAAAGCAGGGATAAAAGACGGAACCGCCCCGCGCTGCCCGCGCCGCCGCGGATATCCGACTGCTGCACATAGCCGCCCGCCGCGGCCAGCCCGGCGTTCAGGCTGTCCATGAAGGCGTCGTAGGTGCGGGTCTCCAGCTCCAGCTCCACGGTTTTGATGAGCTTGCGGTCGGCCGCCGCCTCCCGCTCCCCCTCGTCCGTGTTCAGGCTGTCCCCGCTGCCGTAATCTTTTTGGCCCGGCGCCGCACCCCCGGGGGCCGCGCCCGCGCAGCCCGCCGCGCCCAGGCAGAGCAGCAGGGCCAGCAGCCCGGCCGCCAATCGCTTGAACATTCGATCCCCTCCTCTCTGTTATAGGCAAAGCATACCATATATTTCCGCAAACTTCAATGAAAACTGGAGAATTATTCGTAACAACTGCCCCGCGCGGAAAAGGGTTGCAAAACCGGCGGCGGCGGGGTACACTGGACGGGACAGCCAATAGTTAAGGAGGGCTCCCCATGGAGATGAAGGAAATTCTCGAGCGGATGCACGGGCAGAAGCTCTATTTCTGCAACGACGAAACCCTGATGAAGGAACAGGCGGCCTGCCTGGAAATCCTGTACGATTTCAACCAGACCCGCCCCGGCGAGGGGGAAAAGCGGACGGCGCTGCTCCGCCAGCTGCTGGCCGAGGTGGGGGAAAACGTTTATATCGAGCCGCCGCTGCGGGCCAACTGGGGCCGGCACACCCATATCGGCCGGGACGTGTACGCCAACTTCAACCTCACCCTGGTGGACGATACCCATATCTATATCGGGGAGGGCACCATGATCGGCCCCAACGTCACCATCGACGCGGCCACCCATCCCATCCATCCCGGTCTGCGCCGCAAACAGGCCCAGTACAATCTGCCGGTGACCATCGGTAAAAACGTGTGGATCGGCGCGGGCAGCATCATCCTGCCCGGGGTGACCATCGGGGACAACACGGTCATCGGCGCGGGCAGCGTCGTGACCAAGGATATTCCGGCAAACGTGGTGGCCGTGGGCAGCCCCTGCCGGGTACTGCGGGAAATCAGCGAGCGGGACTACGAGGTCTACGACAAAACCCGCCCCATCGATCTGGAATAAGCAAAGCCCCGCCGGACGACCGGCGGGGTTTTTTTCGGCCCGCAGCGATCCGGCGGGTTTTCCGTTTGCCTCCGCCCGGCCCCAGGGCCAACTTTTTTCATCTGTTTTTGGAAAATATTCCGCTCCCCGCGCCCGTGTAGGATTGTCAAAGATATTGGACAAAGAACTGATTAGGAGAAAGCCAGTGAAGAGGCCTCATCGGAAAGTTGTTGGAGCGGCGGTTGTGAAGGGCAAGCTGTTTGTCAAAGTCAGCCAGGGAGAAAAACGAGTGGCAAGAGTAGAACCGTTTCTGATCTTCCCGGTGACTGCGCTCCACCTTGCCGTTGTGCCTAGGGGTGTAAGGACGAATGAGCTTGTGGCAGATGCCAAGTTCATGGGCAGTATTTTCAAAAAGGGTGGGGATGTCCCGCTTGCTGTTGGAAAAGCGGTTGGTAAACTCAAAGCCGTTGTCGGTCTGGACACATTCCACACGAATGCCTCTGCGGGCGTACCACTTCACTAACCGCCTCAAAAAGTCAGCCGAGGAGTAAGTGGACTGCTCCGGATAGGCCGCCAGTAAGCGGAGCCTGGAGAACTCGTCAATAGCGGTATATTGGAACAGACGCAGCTCCGGGTCTGTGATACAGCGGCGGGGGACGACCTTCACATCCACCTGAATTCGCTGGCCGGGATAGGTCATCTGCTCATAGGGCTTTGGAGTATAGGCTTTTTCCTTCTTTTTCTCTGGGAACATCCCCAGCTTGCGCATCACGCGGAACAGGCTCTCAGGCCGACGGGCATACCCCCGCTGCTTTAGACGATACCACAGTTCTATCAAGCCGAGACTGGGATTTCGGCGGCGCATATCCTGAATCAGCTTCAACTCCGCTTCTGTGTGTTGATTGGGGTGGCTGTGGGGACGCCGGGACTGGCAGGTCAGGGATTCCACACTCCCGTCCCACCGGGCTTTCCAGAAGGCTCCGGTTGTACTTCCGGCTGGCTCGGCTCACGCCGTATTTCTCCACGTATTTCATTAGAGATTGCCTGTATGCCATGTCCTGTGTTATACTCTTGCTCATGAAGGATGTGGCCTCCTCTCGGTATCGTTAAGTGTGGCAACTCAACTTTAACCGATTTGGCCTCATCCTTCTACCTTTTTATTCATCTGTCCAACATCTATTGTAATCCTACAGGAAAATATTCCGCTCCCCGCGCCCGTCCCTTGACAGGGAGGGCCTTCCGGGGCTACAATGGGCGGTGGAACAAAATCGAATAACGGCGTACGGTTCCGCGTCGCTCCGGGCTTTCCGGGGCCGCGCGGATGAAAAGGGAACGCGGTGCGAAACCGCGGCAGCCCCCGCTACTGTGAGAAGGACGAAAGCTTTCGGGAAGCCCCGGCCAGGCCGGCGCTTCAGTCACTGGATACCCTCTGGGAAGACGGAAAGCGAGTAGGTGGAATTCGAGCCAGGAGACCTGCCTGACGCCGGGACACGCGGGATTTCGGCGGGAAATCGCGCCCAGACGCAGGGGAGCGCATCCCCGCTGCGCGGGATAGAGAGCCGAAACCGGCTCTCTTTTTTGTTCGCAGCAAGGCCGGCGGGACGACCCGACCGGCGAAGAAAGGATGTAGCCCCATGCAACTGAAAAAGCGCTTGTTCAGCGCGCTGCTGGCACTGGCCGTCGCGGCCGGCGCCGCCTGTCTCCCATCGGCGGCCGCGGGGGCGGCCGGAACCGGTGCCTCCTCCGCCATCACGGCGAACTCCCCTCTCGACTTCCCCCAATTCCGCGGCCAGTCCGGCTCTCCCGGCGTGACGGACGCCAAAACGCCCCTCTCCGCCGCGGATATCGAGGAAAAATGGGCCGTGAAATACGGCTCCGGCTGGTTCGCCAACATGGGCACCCCCATTGTGGTGGACGACGCCGTTTTTGTCCTGGCCCCCTCCAAGAGCGCCCTGCTCAAGCTGGATAACCGCACCGGCGAGATCCTGGCCGAGGGCGCCTGCCCCGGCGGCAGCCAGTTCTTCTCCATCATCGGCTCCGGCGACGGGAAAATCTTCGTCCCCCGGGCCGCCACGGTGGACAAGGTCAGCACCGCCGTGATTTACGCCTACGATCAAGAGACCCTGGAGATGGTGTGGCAATCGGCCCCGCTGGGCGACAAGGCCCAGCCCCTGTCCGCCATCGTGTACCATAACGGCTACCTCTACACCGGCGTCTCCGACGGCAGCGCAAAGGTGGGCGGCTTCTACGCCTTCTCCACCGCCGACGACGACCCGACCAAGACCGACGAGGTCAAGCAGCCGGCGTGGACCTACGCCCCGGAAAGCGGGGCCAAGGGCTACTACTGGAGCGCCGCGGCCATCGTGGGGGATGCCGTCGCCTTCGCCGGGGAGGCCGGCGAGGTGGTGCTGCACAGCCCGGACACCGACGAGGTGTACGCCCGGCTGAGCCTGCCGGGCGAGGCGGGCGGCGTGCGCAGCACGGCCCATTACGACCGGGAAACCGGCCGCCCGTTCCTCACCAGCAAGGGTGGATACATACACTCTGTTAAAATTAACGGCGATTACACATTCGATCCCGCCTCCCTCATCAGCAAAAAGATCGGCAACGACGTCACCTCCAGCCCCCTGGTCTTCAAGGGCCGGGTGTACGTGGGCGGCGGCGGGGTGCAGTCCACCGCCGGCTTCTCGGTGCTGGACGCCGACACCCTTGAGCTCATTTACGGCGTGGATGTGAAGACCCAGTCCTCCCCCGTCCTGACCACCGCCTATGCCACCGAGGAAAACGGCTGGCAGGTCTATCTGTACGTCACCCAGTACGAACGCCCCTCCTCCCTGGTGCTCATCGCCGACAAGCAGGGCCAGACCACGCCCGACATGACGGTGCTCGCCGAGCCCTCCACCGTCCAATACTGCACCCAGTCCGCGACCATCGACCGGGACGGCGGCATTTACTACGTCAACGATTCGGGCAACCTCTTCGCCTTCGGCCATGCCGATCCCGCCAAGGGCCTCTACACCGCCGCCGACGTGGATAACGCCATCGGGCGGCTGGCCGCCGGCGGCCCGGTGCAGCTGGCCGACGCCTTCGAGGTCAGCCGGGTGAAGGCCCGCTTCGACGGGCTGGACGCCGCCGGGCAGGCCGCTGTCACCCGCGGCGGAGAGCTGACCGCCATGCTGGAACGGCTGGCCCTGCTGGCCGACGAGAAGGCCGAGGCGGCGGACATCGCGGCCGCCATCGGCGCGCTGGATCCCGCCGCCGTGACCAAGGACGACGCCGCGGCTCTGGGCGCCCTGCTGGCCCGATATAACGCCCTGTCCGCCGAGGGGCAGGCGCTGGTGGACAACATCGACACCCTGAAGGCCGCCCTCGCCCGGGTGCAGGAGCTGACCGACAAGGCCATGGCCGCCGAGCTGACGGCGAAAATCGCCGCCCTACCCGAGGTGGCCGCCCTCTGCCTGGACGACAAGGCCGCGGTGCAGGCCGTGGCCGACCTGCTGGCGGCCCAGAACGCGTCGGTGAAAGCCCTGGTGGACACCACCCGCCTGACCGCCCTGCAAACGCGGCTGACCGCCATCGAGCAGGCGGTGACCGCGCTGAACGATCGCATCTTCAAAGACATTCAGCCCCTGAACGTCACCCTGAAGGACAAGGAAACGGTGGAGAAGCTGGAAGCCGCCTACCAGGCCATCGGGGAAAAGGATAGGAAGCACATTACCGGCTACGACGATGTGCTGTACGCCCGCAAGGTCATCGACGGCCTGCTGGCGGGCCGGGTGGAGGCCGACGTGTTCGCCACCATCTTCGGCTCGGACACCCGTTACACGGTGCCCGGCGTGACCCCGGACGGCCAAAGCTACACCGTCGCCTTTACCGGCACGGCCATCACCGATCCCTCCCTCTCCTTCACCATGGGCCTGTCCTTCACCTCGCCGCACGCCGCGGCCATCCGCCGGCTGTCGCCCGACGCGGTGATTTTCTCCTTCGCCCATCAGGGCGCTCTGCCCGGCCCCATGACGGTGGAGGCCCCCGTCTCCCGCGCCGACGGTACTTATACCCTCTACCGATATAATGCGATCACAGGCAAAGCGGAAGCCGCCGGACCGGTGGCGGTGAAAAACGGCACCGCCGTCTTTACGGTGACGCAGGGCTCCGACTTCTTCTTCGGCGAGGCCGCCTCCGCGTCCCCCGATACAGGCGTCGCCTCCGCCCTGCCGGCGGCGGCGGTGCTGGCCCTGGCCGGCGCGGCGCTGCTGTACGCTGTGCGCCGGAAACGGTAATCCGAATCGGCACGCGGCCCTGAAGCGAACGACGCAGCAGGGCCGCGCGTCCTTGTCAAAGGAGCCTTCTTATGAAAAGATTCGCCGCCCTGCTGCTCGCGGCGCTGCTGTGCGCCGCCGCGCTGACAGGGTGTAAAATCGAGTTCCCCGACGATGTGGCGGTAATTCCACCGCTCTCGTCCACCGGATCGGCCGACGTCAGCGCCCCCTCCGCCTCCTCCGCCATCCCGGCGGAAACGACGGCCGCGACGACGGCGGCGACCGGAACGACGACGGTTTCCCCGCCGGCCGGCTCCACCGCCGCTTCGACCGCCAAGCCCACCGCCGCGACCACCAAGGACAAGTACCAGACCGACCCCGTCCCCGAAGGCAAGCCCCAGCCGGTCAACCCCGAGGACACGGAGGTCAACCGGAAAAAGACCGGCACCTGCACCCTGTCGGTGGACTGCCTGACCATCCTGGACAACAAGGACAAGCTGAAAAAGGAAAAGCTGTCCGTCCTCCCGGCGGACGGCATCGTCTACAAGGAGCGGACGGTGCTCTTTTACGAAGGGGAATCCGTCTACGACGTGCTGAACCGGGAGATGAAGAAGTACCGCATCCACATGGCTTCCCGCAACACGCCCGTCTACAACAGCCGGTACATCGAGGCCATCCAGAACCTGTACGAATTCGACTGCGGCGACCTGTCCGGCTGGACGTATCAGGTCAACGGGTGGTACCCCAACTACGGCTGCAGCCGGTACACGGTCAAGCAGGGGGACGCCATTAAGTGGCGGTACACCTGCGACCTGGGCCGGGACGTGGGCTGCGATTTCCTGGAGCAGAACGACTGAGCGCACGCGGCAGAAAGGAGGAGTTCCCCTGAAAGACAGCTTTTCCGCCTTCCATCCGGCGGTGAATTTTCTATTTTTCGCGGCGGCCCTGTTCTTCGGCATGTTCTGTATACATCCCGTCTTTCTGGGAATTTCCCTGGCAGCCGCCCTGGCCTACGCCCTGCGGCTCGGCGGCCGGAAGACCGCCCGCCTGTTCTTCCTCGGGGTGCTGCCTCTGCTTCTGCTGGTGGCCGTCCTCAACCCCCTGCTCAACCACGCCGGCGTGACCATTCTCGTCTACGTCAACGACAACCCCATCTCCCTGGAGGCCATCCTGTTCGGCGCGGCCAGCGGCGTGATGTTCGCGGCGGTGCTGCTGTGGTTCTCCTGCTACAACGCGGTCATGACCTCGGATAAATTCCTGTACCTCTTCGGGCGGATCATCCCCGCCCTGTCCCTCATCTTCTCCATGGCCCTGCGCTTCGTCCCCCGCTTCGCCGCCCAGCTGAAAATCATCTCCAACGCCCAGAAATGCGTGGGGCGGGACATCTCCCAGGGCAACCTGCTCACCCGGGCGAAGAACGGGCTGAAAATTCTTTCCATCCTCATCACCTGGGCCCTGGAAAACGCCGTGGACACGGCCGATTCCATGCGGTGCCGGGGCTACGGCCTTCCGGGTCGGACGGCCTTTTCCACCTTCCGGCTGGATAGCCGGGACAAAGCCTCTCTCGGGCTGCTGGGCGGGCTGACCGTCCTGCTGCTCGTCGGGCTGGCCCTGGGGGAAACCACGGCGGTCTATTTTCCCGCCGTGCGCATCCCCCCGGTCACCCCCCTCAGCTTCGTCTTCTACGCGGCCTACGCCGCTTTGCTTTCATTTCCGCTAGTCGTCAATGGTTGGGAGGACATCAAGTGGGCGCGTTTGACATCCAAGATTTAAGCTTTTCCTACCCGGAAAAAACCGAAAAGGCCCTGGACGGGGTGAACCTGCGGGTTCAGCCGGGGGAGTTCGTGGTGTTCTGCGGCCCCTCCGGCTGCGGGAAAACCACCCTGCTGCGCCATCTCAAGCCCATCCTCACCCCCCACGGGCAGCGGCAGGGCGTCATCCTGTTCGACGGGCGGCCCATCGGGGAGCTGTCCTTACGGGAACAGGCGGCCTGCATCGGCTATGTCCTCCAGCAGCCGGAAAATCAGATCGTCACCGACAAGGTGTGGCACGAGCTGGCCTTCGGCCTGGAAAGCCTGGGGGAAAAGCAGGAGGCCGTCCGCCTGCGGGTGGCGGAAATGGCCTGCTTCTTCGGCATCCAGGATTGGTTTATGAAAAAGGTGACCGAGCTGTCCGGCGGACAAAAACAGTTGTTAAATTTAGCAAGCATTATGGCTATGCAGCCCAGCGTCCTCATTCTGGACGAGCCCACCTCCCAGCTGGATCCCATCGCGGCGGCGGGCTTCCTGGACACGGTGCGGAAAATCAACAACGAGCTGGGCGTCACCGTCCTGCTGACCGAGCACCGGCTGGAGGAGGCCCTGCCCATGGCCGACCGGGCGATCGCCATGGAGGGCGGGCGGATTCTCGCCGACGGCACCCCCGCCGAGGTGGGCCGCCAGCTGCGGCAGAAGCGGAGCGGGCTGTTCGCCGCCATGCCCGCCGCCATGCGGATTTACGCCGGCATCGACGGGGTGGGGCCGGACGTCCCCTGTCCCGTGACGGTCAAGGAGGGGCGGCGGTTCCTCTCCTCCCTGCCCCTGGATCAGCCGGCCCTGGCGGCCAGCCTCCCCTCCGCCGCGCCCGAACCGCAGGGGGAGCCGGTCATCGTCTTCAAGGAGGTCTGGTTCAAGTACGAGAAGAAGGGGGAGGACATTCTGAAGGATTTGTCCCTCACCGTCCGGGCGGGCACCCTCCACGCCATCGTGGGGGGCAACGGGGCCGGCAAAACCACCGCCCTCTCCCTCGTCAGCCGGCTGAACCGCCCCTACCGGGGCAGCGTTTCCCTGGCCGGCCGGCGGGTGGAGACCTACACCGACGCCGAGCTGTTCCGCGGCTGCCTGGGGGTGCTGCCCCAGAACCCCCAGGCCCTGTTTGTCAAAAAAACGCTGCTGCTGGATCTCCTTGAGATGACCGACAGCCGGCTGAGCAAGTCCGAGCGGGAGCGGGAGGCCCGCCAGGCGGCGGAGGAGGTGGAGCTGTCCGA
>UMGX01013506.1_pt1 | contig 21173 bp, 18 predicted proteins | sample 1965411 | NCBI WGS metagenome assembly UMGX01 (sample SAMEA4836086, study PRJEB28245) | human gut metagenome | biome: gut microbiome; material: fecal sample | place: Denmark | collected 2008 | reverse complement strand
AAGGGAAGAGCCATGGAGTGAAAGAAACACGGGGGAAATACAGCAAAGGGAAGTCGATTCGAAAAAGAGACAAGCCGGTATACAGCTGTCAGGAAGCCGGTCATCGGGAAGCGGATACGGCAGTGAGCGGCCAGGGCGAAAGCAAAGCCTGCTTTGCCGCTTTGGCAGAGCGCAAGACTCGGTTTTACATTGCCGTGAAGATACCGGGCCGAAAAGCCGAGGCAATGGAAACCGCTATTGTTGCTGCACGGTCTGCCTTCCCTCTCAACTGGTCAAGACCATTACCCGCGACTGGGGTACGGAGTTCGCCAACTGGCGCCGTATGGAAGAACAGTTGCATTGCGAGGTCTACTTTACCGACCCGTATTGCGCCTGGCAGAAAGGCGCAATTGAAAATCTGAACGTTCTGCTTCGAGAATTTTATCCCAGAGGCAGGAACCTTTCCTGTGTTGCCCCCGCCACATTAAAACGAGGTCTGGCGTTGCTGAACGCCAGGCCTCGTAAGGTGCTTAACTTCCATTCTGCTCAGGATTGATGGGACTTTGAACCTGCTTCCTGTTGCACTTGGTTTGACAATTCGCTGCGTTGACGTAAGAAAACACTGGTTTTAGTCTGACAATTTTGGCGTCCGGCACCTTCAAAAAGCCCGGCAAGCCGGAGGATTTCCGGGGTTTTTTCACGCTACTGTTCACGCAAAATTGCCGGGCCAAAACTGCTTTGCACCTCTGAAGCTGAAATTGGAGTTGCAGAGCAAGAAAAAGTGCCGCAGGCACCCTTTGTGGTTGTCAAGGCACTTTAACTGCTGTGCGCCCCAATTCCTGTTCCAGAGGTAATGTTTTCTCATGTCGGCGCGCCTTTCTGTCCATTTTTCGTATCTATTTCCATTTCAGCGCCCGGGCTACACGGTAGCCGATATAGCGGAACGCCCCGGCGAACAGCCATGCTTCTATCAGCAGGTAGTAGGGTATATTGCGCAGGCGGAATTTCGGTTTTTTCAGGTAGGGAATGGCGCGCGCCGCCTCTCTCGCGCCCTGAAGGTACGGCTTCCAGAAGCCGCGCAGGCCGAACACCAGCACCTTCAGCAGATACCCCGCCAGCAGAAATGGAAAATTCAGCACAAACATCAGAAAGGGCATGTTCTTCCACGGCAGAAGGATGCTGTTGCGCCCGCTTTGCACGCTTTTGAACTCATTATAGCGCACGGCGCCGGTGGTGGCCCCGCAGATATGGTAGCACCTTGCCGCCGGGCAGTACATGTTCTTATACCCAAAGCTGTTTGCGCGCCAGGAGATATCCACATCTTCAAAATAGGCAAAAAACGTCTCATCAAACAGGCCTATCTCGTCCAGGATGCGCCTGCGGTACAGGCTGGCGCCGCCGCAGGCCGAAAAAATGCGCTGCGGCTTTGTATACCGCCTCCAGTACATGCCGTCGCCGCGCTTGCACGCCCAGCCGAACAACGTGACATAATCGCCCGCGTCATCGGCAAGCTCGCGCTCGAAATGGCGGATCATCAGGCTTTGCACGGCAAATATTTTTTCGTCTGCCTCCGCCATGGCAACAAGCTCTTCCAGCCACTGCGGCTCGGCAAAGGCATCGTTATTGAACAGCACGGCATATTCGCCCTTCGCCGCGCGGATGCCCTGGTTCACCGCATGCGAAAAGCCCGTGTTGCATCCGTTTTCAATCAGCGTATAGCCCTTCTGCCCCACATAGCTGCGGGCAATGGCAAGGCTCTCGTCCGCAGAGCCGTTGTCCACCACGATGAGCTCAAAATCCCGAAATGTCTGCGCCCGGATGGATTCAATGGAATCCTTCAGCCATCCCGCACCGTTCAGGTTCGGGATGATGACGCTTGCTTTCACGGCCTGCAGCCCCCCTTCTCGCATTGATGGCAGCCGCGTGCAGGGGCCGCCTGTATTTCCCCTGCACGCCGGCACCTGTTCAGTATACCCGCTTTGCAAAACAGTGTCAACGCGCACAGCGCGGAAAGCACAGCGCCCCCGGCCTGTGCCAGAGGCCGAAAGGGCGCTGCGCCGTATTCCGATAAAGCTGCTTATTTGCCCAGCGCAAAGGCGCAGTGCAGGCACGCGCCCAAGGGAAGCGCGGCTTCATCGAAGTCAAATCGCGGGTCGTGCAGAAGGTGGGTAAAGCCCTTTTCCTCATTGCGCGCGCCCAGCCACACGAACGCCGAGGGCACCTTCTGCGCAAAATAGGCAAAATCCTCCGCGCCCATTTGGCCGTGCTTCGGGCGCACGGGCGCAAGGCCCAGCTCTTCGGCAAGCGCTTCCGCATACAGCTCCTGCTGTTCATCCGTGACGAGCACCGGCAACCCGTGGCGGATGACCGCCTCGCCCCTGGCGCCTGCGGCACTGCACAGGCCGTGCAGCACCTTCTGCGCGCCGTCCAGAATAAAGGCGCGCGTGGCTTCCGACTGGCAGCGCAGTGTGACGGTGAGCTCCGCCCGCTCCGGCACCACATTGCGCACAGTACCCGCGTGGAATGTGCCGATGGAGAACACCGCGGGCTCAAACGGGTCGATGCGGCGCGCCATGAAGCTCTCCATCTCGGTGACATAGCGCGCGCCCAGGCTCAGCGCATCAATGCACTGATGCGGCATGCCTGCGTGCCCACCCAGGCCGGTGATAGTGATGTCCAGCTCGTCGGTGGACGCCATAACGCTGCCGCACAGGATACCCGCGCTGCCCAGTGCGTATTCCGTGGTAAGGTGCAGGGCAAACATGGCCTCCAGTTTAGGCAGGATGCCTTTCTCCTCCAAATCAGGCAGAATGCGGCGCGCGCCGCCGAGGTCCGGCCCCTCCTCCGCGGGCTGGAACACCAGCAGGACGTCCTTGCGCAGCTGTGCGCGGTGCGCCTGCAGCACCATGGCCGCTCCCAGCAGCATGGCAGTATGGCCGTCGTGCCCGCAGGCGTGCATGGCCCCCTTGCGCTTCGAGCAATAGGGCACATCGTTCAATTCCTCCATAGGCAGCGCGTCCATATCGGCGCGCAGGCCCACCATGCCGTTTGCGTGCGGCGCGCGGATAACGCCCAGCACACCGAGGCGTGCGTCCAGTAGCTCTATGCCCGCTTCGCTCAGCTTTTCGCGCACGAAAGCCTCTGTGTCGGCCGTGCCGAAGCCCACCTCCGGGTTTTGGTGCAGGTGGCGCCGCCACTCTGCAAGCTGCGGGGCAAGCGCCTGTGTTTCCTGCACAAGCCGGGCCACCAGCTTTTCGTCAAGATATTTCATATTCTGTTGCCTCCTTCTGCCGCAACGCGGAAAACAGCGCGGCAAAGTGCCTGCGCTGTTTTCTGAATGACATTTGATTTACATTGGCCCATAGCCGATGGCAATAGCGCCGAACACGAACAGCACCTGCAGCACGAACAGGATACCGAAGAACGGCAGCAGCCACTTGTAATATTTGTTCAGCGGAATCTTCACCATGGCGCACACAATCATCATAAAGCCCGTGGGCCACAGCAGGTTCGAGAAGCCGTCGCCGAACTGGAAGATCAGCACCGCTATCTGCCGGTTCATGCCGATAAGGTCTGCAATAGGCGTCATGATAGGCATGGACACCGCCGCCTGGCCTGAGCCGGACGGAATGAGCAGGTTGAGGAATGTCTGAAACACCAGCATGCCAAAGCCGCTGAGGTAAAGCGAAAGGTTTTCCAGCACGGCCACACAGGAATGGATGATGGTGTCGAGGATATGGCCCTTTGTCACCACCTGCAGAATACCGCGGGCCACGCCCACCACAATGGCGCTCAGCACGCCGCCCTGCAGGCCCTCCACCAGCGTAGACGCCGTTTTGCTGGCGCTCCAGCGGTTGATGATGCCCACCGCCACGGACACCATCAGGAACACAGCCGCCACCTGGTTGATATACCACCCCTGAGAGATCAGGCCCCAGGCCATCACACCCACGCCTACAAACAGTGCCGCGATAGACAGCTTGCGCGCCAGCGTGAACGGCGTGTTCAGGCGCGTTTCATCCACCGCCAAATCGGAATAATCAATGCCGTGCACAATGCTGTATGTGGGGTCTTTTCGCACTTTGGCAGCATAGCGCAGCACATAGAAAATAGTGAAAGCCGTCATCACAACCAAAATCAGCACGCGGTACCAGATACCTGAGAACATGGGCAGCTCGGCAATGGTCTGGGCCACGCCGATGCTGAAGGGGTTCACCGTGGCCGCGGCAAAGCCGATGCCAACCGGAATAACTGAGATACCCACACCCACCATGGCATCATAACCCAGCGCCATGCTTACGGCTACGAAAATGGGGGCAAAGGCAATAATCTCTTCATAAGAGAGCGTGCCCGTAGAGCCCCATATCGTCAGCAGGGCCATCAGGCATGCAATAATGATATTCGCCGCCTGCGGGCGTGACTTCGTCTTTTTCACCATGGCGGCAATGGCCGCATCAATGGCACCCGTCTTTTCCAGCACATGCAGGCATGAAAACGCCGCCAGAATCATAAAGGTGATGTCTGCCGCACTGATAAGGCCTTCTTCAATTGCGAGGAACATGCCGAACAGGCCCACCGGCGTCTGCTCTACATATTGGAAGCTGTTTGGGTCCACCACTTCTCTGCCGCTGGCCTCGTCTATCACACGGGTATACTGACCCGCGGGCACAATGTAGGTGCAGATGGCAGCCACGAGGATAGCAATCAGCAGCACTACAAGGATATGCGGAAATTCCCTCTTTTTCTTTGCCGGCTTCGGCGCTGTGTTCGCCGAGGCTGTATCGGATTTCTCCATGGTCGATTCCTTCCTTTCACGGCCCGGCGATGGATGCCGCACGCCTGAGCCTCTTTGTCCCATCATAAACCTTAGACCTGCTCTAAAGTCAAGCAAAAATCTTATTTCCCTCTTTTTTCAAAGACAAAAGCACTGCGGCAGGCCCGCGGGCAGAAAAGCCCCGCCTCAGCCAGGCCTTTCAAAAAGCACTTTCGCTAAATGGAAAATCTGCGCGCACAGAAGCGCCGGCCTCTCTTTGCAGCCGCAAAGGCTTCCGCTATCAGTGAACAGGGGAATATACGGCCGCCGGGGAGCCTTCTCACGCGCTGACTGCGCTCTCCGGCCCGGCCGGCGGCAGTCGGGCGCAGCTTTTTCATCGCCGCCCTGGCAAGCAAGCATCACTCTTCCAACGGCACCCACACTTCAAAGTGGTCGCCCGCGCCGCCCCGGCCCACATGCACAGACGTCATGCGCAGCCATATGTCACCAGCAGGGCGCAGGCCGTTCTGCCGTATAAAATCGCGCACCTCCAGAAGCTTTGGACCGCTTTCCTCCAGCCCGGTATGCAGCATGGAAAACACGCATTTGCGAGGTGCCAACACACGGAATTCCCCTGCGGGGAACCCCGGGGTTCCCCGCAGGCCCTCGTCGTCCTTCAGGGTGACGGCATACCCCGGCCGCCTGCGCACCTGTTCAAACTCCTGCTCGCTGGCTGCGTCAAACAGCTCTCTGCCGTACACAAGGGTGAATTTGGCCACGCTGTTCTGCGTCAGGCGGCGGAAGTCCTCCATGGTGGCAAGAAGAGAACTTTCCACAGGCTTATAGAGCATGGCCTCGTTTTCGCGCAGCACCACAGCGTCGCGGCTGCGCAGGGCGTTATCGAACGTGCGGTAATAGTCATGCACCTGCCCGCGCAGGTGCTGCAGCTGTTCAATTTTTTTCACAAGTGCCTTCTCCTGCTGGCGCATCACCTCGCGCAGCTCTACAAGGCCGCTGTCGTATAAAAGCGATCGTATCTTTTCCAGAGGAAGCCCCATGCCGCGCAGGCACATTACATAGGCAAGGGTGGTGAGTTCCTCCCGGCTGTAATAACGGTAATGGGTGTGCGGGTCCCTGCGGGGGCTCACGATGCCCATGCTGTCATACAGGCGCAGCGTGTCGGCGCTGACGCCGAAAAAACTGGCAAGGCGCCCCACTGTATAGCCGTTCTCCACTTTGCGTTCCCTCCTCCGGCGGCTATGCCGCGTGCCGGTGTGCTGTATTTCAGCTTACCATATTTCGCCCCCTGTTTCAATTCGCCCGCCGTTGCCAGCGCGCGGCAGATGCCTTATAATAGATACTATGAAAACAGTGCCGGGCGCACGCCAGTGCATGCCCCGGCCAAAGGGAGGCCGGCATGGCGCAGCATGAAGAGGCAGGCCGCGGAAAGCAGCTGGCAGTGGGCATACTGGCCCATGTGGATGCCGGGAAGACCACACTTTCCGAGGCGCTTTTATACGAGAGCGGTGCTGTGCACCGCCTTGGCCGGGTAGACCACGGCGACGCGTTTTTAGACACCGACGCGCTGGAGCGCGAGCGCGGCATCACTATTTTTGCAAAGCAGGCTGTGCTGCGCGCGGGCAGCGCCTGCATCACCCTGCTGGATACGCCCGGCCATGTGGATTTTTCCTCTGAAGCCGAGCGCACCCTGCAGGTGCTGGACTATGCCGTGCTTGTCATCAGCGGCACGGACGGCGTGCAGGGCCACACCCGCACCCTATGGGGCCTGCTGGCCGCGCACCACATCCCCACCTTCCTGTTTTTCAATAAGATGGACCTGCCCGGCGCAGACAAGGCCGCTCTGCTGGCGGCGGCCCGCACCGCCTTCGGCGAGGGCTGCATAGATTTTTCCTTCCCTGGCACGCCTCAGTGGGAAGAGGCGCTGGCGCTGCAAAGCGACGAAGTGATGGAGGCGTATCTGGAGGCAGGTGCCCTGCCGCCCGGCGCTGCCGCGCAGCTTGTGGCGCAGCGCAGGGTATTCCCCTGCCTGTTCGGCAGCGCGCTGCGGTGCGAAGGGGTGCGCGCCCTGCTGGCCGCACTGGATGGCTGCACGCTGGCACCCGCCTGCGGGCCGGATTTTGCCGCGCAGGTGTACAAGGTGAGCTACAGTGAAAAGGGCGAACGTCTGACACATTTGAAGGTGACGGGCGGCACACTGCGCGCAAAGCAGCTTTTGCGCGCGCAGGACGGCGGCTGGCAGGAAAAGGCCGACCAGCTTCGCATCTATTCCGGTGCAAAATACACCGCCGTGCCCGAGGCGCCTGCGGGCACTGTGTGCGCCGTCACCGGGCTTTCCCATACCTATGCAGGCGAAGCGCTGGGCTGCCAGCCACCCGCACATGCCCCCGTGCTGGAGCCCGTGCTCACCTACCGCGTGGTGTGCGGTGACGGGCAGGACATGCACACTGCCCTGCAGAAGCTGCGCACGCTGGAAGAGGAAGACCCCCAGCTTCGTGTGGAGTGGAACGCCCAGCTCGGCGAAATACATCTGCGCGTGATGGGCGAGGTGCAGCTGGAGGTACTGGCTCGCCTTGCGCAGCAGCGCTTCGGCCTTACCCTTCGCTTTGACGAGGGAGGCATTCTGTACAAGGAGACCATTGCCTCGCCTGTAGAGGGCATGGGCCATTTCGAGCCCCTGCGCCACTATGCCGAGGTTCATCTTCTGCTGGAACCCGCGGCGCGCGGCAGCGGCCTGCACTTTTCCAGCACATGCAGCGAAGATATGCTGGATAAAAACTGGCAGCGCCTGATTCTGACGCATCTGGCGGAAAAGACGCATGCAGGTGTGCTGACGGGCGCGCCTGTCACGGATATGAACATTACGCTGGCAGCCGGGCGCGCCCATGTGAAGCACACCGAGGGCGGCGATTTCCGCCAGGCCACTTACCGCGCGCTGCGCCAGGGGCTGCGCAGCACGGAAAATATTTTGCTGGAGCCGTACTATGCCTTCCGGCTGGAGATACCTGCCGACGCCGTGGGGCGCGCCATGGCAGACGTTCAGCGCATGAATGGCAGCTTCGAGCTGCCGCAGCTTTGCGGCGAAACGGCCGTGCTCACCGGCACGGCCCCAGTGGCCTGCATGCGTAGCTATGCGCGCGAGGTGGCCGGGTACACGCAGGGCCTGGGCCGTTTTTCAGCGGCTGTGCAGGGCTATGCCCCCTGCCATAACGCTGCGCAGGTAATAGAGGCCGCCGGATATGACGTGGATGCAGACACGGAAAACACGGCGGATTCCGTATTCTGCGGGCACGGCGCAGGCTTTACTGTGAAATGGAATGAGGCGCCCGCGCTGATGCATATTCCCCCTGTGCTCCGGCCGAAGGCCCCGGCCCAGCCGCTTGCGGAAGGCTGCCCGCGCACAGCGGCGAAGCCCTATACCGGCACGCTGGAGGAGGACAAAGAGCTGGAGGCTATTTTTGTGCGCACCTTTGGGCCTATCCGCCAGCGGGACCTTGTGGACAGCGCCCTGGCCCGCCGCCCGCGTGAAGCTCCCGTGCAGGCAGGGCCCGCTGTGCAGGACTATCTGCTGGTAGACGGCTATAATATTATCTTCGCATGGGACGAGCTGAAAGAGCTTGCCAGAGAAAACATCGAGGCCGCCCGTGCGGCCCTTACAGACATCCTGTGCAATTATCAGGGCTTCCGCCAGTGCCGTGTCATTCTGGTGTTCGATGCATACAAAGTGCGCGGCGGGCGCGGCGAGGTGCAGCAGTACGGCGGCATCTGTATCGTGTATACCAAAGAGGCCGAAACAGCCGACATGTATATCGAAAAGGCCACCTATCAGCTTGCAGGCCGCCACCGCGTGCGCGTAGCAACCTCGGACGGTGCCGAGCAGCTTATCATTCTGGGGCACGGCGCCCTGCGCATGTCTGCCCGGGCGCTGAAAGAGGAAATAGAACTTGCCGACAAGCAGATAGCCGAAATACTGTCAAAAAAGCAATAGGCGTTTGCACCAGTACACGACGGCCCGAAGAGAAATTTTTACGTTCTTCTTACAAAATAGACAAATTCTGTTGACGGCCCGCCGCTTTGCTGATATGCTGGAACTGCTGAAATAAGTGGTGGAGTCTGTCATAGAGCGCCGCCTGGCGCCTCTATTTATTCGCAGTGCCGGAATGCTGTAAAATGCGCGGATCCGGGCCGCGCCGCATGACAGGGCTTCCCCCTCGCAGGAAGCCCTGTTTTTTCTGTCGGTACAGGAAGCCCGCCGGGGCTGCACAAGGTGTCTTCCGCCGGCGGCCGCTTGTTTCACGGTACGAACACTGTTTTTCGGAAACCGGGGGCTTTTATGGACGTATCGTTTTCTCACTTCCTCAGCGAAATGGCCGGCAACCCTGTTCTTCTCATCACCGTGGCGCTCACGCTGGGCGTGATTTTCGTCAACGGCTGGACGGACGCGCCCAACGCCATTGCCACCTGCGTCACCACACGCTGCATGAATGTGCGCACAGCTATTATCATGAGCGCCGTGTTCAACTTCCTGGGCGTGTTTGTAATGACGAAAATCAACAGCTCTGTCGCGTCCACCATCAGCAACATGGTAGATTTCGGCGGAAATACGCACGAGGCGCTGGTGGCGCTGTGTGCTGCGCTGTTCTCCATTGTGGTATACAGCGTGGGGGCCTCGCTGTTCGGCATTCCCACCAGCGAAAGCCACAGCCTCATTGCGGGCCTCTCAGGCGCGGCCATCGCCATTCAAAGCGGCATCGGCGGCATCAACATGGGCGAATGGGCCAAGGTGCTGTATGGGCTGGTGCTCAGCCTTGCGCTGGGCTTCGCCACAGGCTGGGCCGTGTGCAAGCTGGTGACGCTGGTGTGCCGAGGGATGGACAGGCGAAAAACCGGCCCCTTCTTCCGCATTGCACAGATATTTGGCGCCGCCGCCATGAGCTTTATGCACGGCGCGCAGGACGGCCAGAAATTCATCGGCGTTCTGTTTCTGGGCCTTGCCTTCTGCAACAGGCAAAGCAGTGTAGAGGGCATCAGCATCCCTGTGTGGCTCATGCTTTTGTGCAGCGTGGTAATGGCCCTGGGCACCAGCGTGGGCGGTGAAAAAATCATTAAATCTGTGGGCATGGATATGGTGCGCCTTGAAAAATATCAGGGCTTTTCTGCCGACATTGCCGCTGCACTGTGCCTTTTGTATTCCAGCCTGTTCGGCATCCCGGTTTCTACCACACACACCAAAACCACCGCCATTATGGGCGTGGGCGCGGTGAAACGTCTTTCGGCCATCAATTTCGGCGTGGTAAAGGACATGGTGCTCACCTGGGTGTTCACCTTCCCGGGCTGCGGGCTTATCAGCTTTATTATGGCAAAGCTGTTTATGGCCATTTTCTAAACCGCTTTTGAACATGTCAGGAGGCGCGTAACATCATGTCAAAAAAACAGGATTCTTTCTATTTTGAAAATTTCATTGCCTGCACGCAGCTTTCGTGCCAGGCAGCCCATTTGCTGGAACAGGCAATGGAGCACTTCGACCCGGCCCAGCTTCCCCAAAAGCTGGAGGAGATACACGCTGTGGAACATGCGGCAGACGAAAAGAAGCATCTGTTGTCTGACGCGCTGATAAAAGCTTTTATCACGCCTATCGAGCGCGAGGACATCACCCTGCTCAGCCAATGCATTGATGAGCTTACCGACAAAATAGAGGACGTTCTTATCCGCATTTATTATAACAACATGAAGGCCATACGCCCCGAAACGCTTTCTCTGGCGAGGGTGGTGGTGCGCTGCTGCGAGGCCGTGCGCGACATGATGGTGGAATTTGCAGATTTCAAACATTCCAAAAAGCTGCACGAACACATCATCCACATCAATACCATGGAGGAAGATGCGGATGGCCTGTTTATCTCCAGCATGCACAATCTTCATACCAGCAGCACCGATGCACTGGAGATTATCGCCTGCCGCGAGGTGTATATTTATCTGGAAAAGTGCGCCGATGCCTGTGAGCATGTGGCAGATGTAGTAGAGAGCATTGTAATGAAAAACTCGTGATGCGCCGGACACGGCGCGCCTTTCCCCTTGAATTAAAAGAAAGCCCCGCATCAGGCCCAAAACGGCCTGATGCGGGGCTTTCTTTTGCATATAAACTGCGCCATGCCTATATCAGGCCGCCTGCGCCGCAAAAGGAGCGATATTCCATGCACCGGGCCTTCGGCATGCCGCCGCTCCAAGGGCGCCGATGTGCCTTTATGCTTCCGCTTTTACTTCACTGTGCCGGGATGCGGCGTGCCTGCGGCAAGAAATACCCCTGCTCGACAAAAGGGGCCGCATCAACAATTTTGTAATGCGCCTCAGGCTATGCCGTTTTACCTATATCCCTCCACGACATAAATGCTGTATCATTCTTATAAAATTTGAACAAAAAAACTGTAGAATACTAATTCTACAGGCCTTCTTCTGGTGCGATTCTTCATAACGGATTTGATGAAAACACACTGAACCACCGGCGAGAACACACATTGTCTGCAATCGGCACATTGGTAAATTAGTCAGTTTCCTCTTAAAATGAAGACAGCATAAAAGGCACAGGAGCAAAACCAATGAAAAACATTTATGAAACAGCAGGCGGAACATATCAAAGGCAAGGAGACTATGAACTTCCAAGTTTAAAATTACTCTCCAAAGAAGAACAGTTTATCGGTGTGTGGGGACACAATATCGGCGGTATTTGAAACAAAATCATCGTATTCTTTACTATAATCTGCTGACTGCTGGAACACTAACCGAGCACTTAGCAGAGGTAGACAGTCAGGCAGAGAGTATGTTTCAAACCCTTGTAAAATCACTTGCCGAAAAGGAAAATGTAACGGAAAAGATGAAAGCTAATACCCCTATGGAGGGGTGCAGAAGATGAATAACGTTCGCAGCTGAGCCGCAGAAATTGTTTACGCAGAGGTGATTTTTGTATGAAAGAGCAAAATCATCATCTCTATCTTTCGGGTAGTGAACGAAGATTTGTCATTGAAAATCTTGTTTGGTTTCGGAATAAACTGCGTGAGGAAGGACGCTACACCGACGCTGTTGACGATTTAATCATCAAGTTTTCAAATGTGAAACTGAAAAAATCAGGGTAAAATAGAACAAACCGGAGAGAGCAAGCTGCTTTCTCCGGTTTTTCTGCATTAACTTAGCGAGCAGACTGTTTATGGACAGGGTTGTCCATAACAGTAAAGCTCGCTAGGTAACTTCCCTAAAACCCATACTTCTAAAATATAAGCATTTTTTATTATCTGCTATTATTCGTTTTTTTGGTGCCGACTGTGATCATAGTAATATAGTCGTCACAGCTTTGCAGGGACATTTCGTTCAGGCCCTCCTCGTAGGAATATCCCACCAACTCCATTTGGTTTTCCTCTGCAAAAGTACAGATGTTTTGGTAAATATTCTCCAGCTTTTTCCACCCTCCCAAGCAAAAAGCCCGCAAATACATGCCGGCAGGGCGCACAGCGTCGTAAACTTCTGTATCCTCCCTGCCGTAGGCAAAAAAGCAGTCGTAATCTGTATAGTTTCCGGCTGAGATCTTGTCAACTGAAATTCGGCTTCCGAAATTATCATAAAGGCCGAAGATGGATTTTAACCGCAAAGAAAAATCTCCCGCAACTGCAAAGTCGTCGTCATCATAGGCCCCAGTGATAGGAGCACTGAGCAAAATGCGCTGTTCGGGGAGTGTGACTGTTTCGATCTCTCCCTCTTTAGCTGTAAGACTCAGGGAAAGCTTCTTGGATTTTTGTTCCAAAAAAGCTTTAGTGTTCAGAAGTTCCCGAATGGATTTATCAATCAGTGCTTTTCTCTCTTCGATCAGCGCCGCAAAAAAAGCTCCCGACGGCCTTTGCTGGTAACGGACGATCTCTTCAATGGATAAGCCGATCTTTCTCAGAATCAGAATCAGCTCCAGCTGTACTGTCTGAAAACAGGTGTAGTAGCGGTATCCGTTTTCCCCTTTGATTTCGGGAGAAAACAGCCCGATCTCATCGTAATAATGCAGCGTGCGCTTGTTAACGCCATTGAGCCTGGCAAATTGCCCCGTGGTATATAAATATTTTTTCTTTGTCATCGCACCCCCTCCTTGACATTACAGTTACTGTATTGCTTATACTACCAAATAGTGAAGAAAATTGCAAGGGCGGCGTATGAAGATGGATATTTTAAATATGGAGCAAAAACCATGGAATGAGATCAGAGAGATCTACATGGAGGCTTTCCCAAAAGCGGAGCGAAAACCTTTTTTTGAGGTTCGGCGTTCTGTAAACAAGGGAAAGGCGCTGCTGTTGACAGCAATGGAGAATGAAATATTGCAAGGCTTTGTGATGGCGATCCCTTACAAAAGCATGGTGATGGTGGATTATCTGGCCGTTTCTTCAAAAATCCGCAGTCGCGGGACCGGCAGTAAAATCCTACAGGAGATATGCAGGCGTTTTCCCGATCAAAAAATCGTTTTGCTGATTGAGCAGCTGGATGATACCGCCGAAAACAAAGACCAGCGGATTGCCCGCAGAAAATTTTATTTCAAAAACGGCTTCACCTCCTCGAATATTTATATCACCGGGCGCAGCGGAAATATGGAGGTTTTAAACTTTGGCGGTACAGTGTCTGTGCAGGAATACATGGGCTTGCAGCAGTACGCTTTGGGGAAGACGATGTTCCGGCTGGCCAAAATCAGACCGGTAATATGAGGAAGGAGTGTTTTTTATGAGAGCCATTTTTTCAAGAGTAAAATTAAAAGAGAAACAAATTTGGCTGCTTGCCGTACTGGTTTTGTTTGCAGCGGTTGCAGAAATGATTCTGCCCTCACTGCTTGCCCAAATGATCAACAGCGGGGTAGCCGATTCTTCACGCAGCACTGTTTTGAGCCTTTCCGCTGTCATGGCGGGTGTTACACTGCTGGCATGTATCGTCAATTTTTTGTCTGTGAAAATCGCCTCCCGTATTTCCACAGACTTTTCCGCAACGCTTCGCGGACAGGTTTTTGAAAAGGTTCAGAGCTTTTCAGCCGCCGAACTGGATAAGTTTGGTACGGCCAGTCTTGTCACACGAAGTACATCGGATATTACAAATGTTCAAAATTTTCTTACCATGCTTTTGCGGATCGGTATTCTTGCACCTATGATGGCGATAGCCGGTTTGATTTTCTCTGCTGCTACCGGCGGACAGGTCAGCTCTGTCCTTACGGTTGCGATTCCGGTGTTATTGATAAGCTGCGGCATTGTCATTCTGTTCGCTTCCCGTTATTCTGTAAAACTCCGGAAAAAGCTGGATCGGCTCAATCAGCTTTTTCTGGAATCACTGGAAGGGGTTCGAGTCATCCGTGCTTTCAATAAGCAGCAGGCAGAAAGCCGCCGTTTCGGCGAGGCAAATATCGACTATGCTGCAACGGCCATGCTGTCCGGCCGGATCACCAGCCTTTTGCTGCCGCTCATCAATGTGATTTTCGGCGTGACCACGGCGGCGGTTTTAGGGCTTGGCGCCCATTATGTCGAAACAGGCGCTATGGAGGTCGGCTCTCTGGTGGCGAACAGCCAGTATATCAGTATGGTGCTGATGTCGGTGATGATGCTGGCCCTTGTCATCATGATGTTCCCCACGGCATATGCCTGCGCAGGGCGCATTGCGGAAGTGCTGGAGACAGAAACCACGATTCGGGACGGATCGTTTTCCTTGCAGGGGCGCCCTCTCCGTTCTACGGTAGAATTTCGTCATGTGACCTTTGCTTACCCCGGGGCACCGGAGCCGATTTTAAAAGATATCAGCTTTGAAGCGCATCCCGGAGAAATCACCGCCATTATCGGTGGAACGGGACGGGGTAAATCCAGTATCCTGAAACTGATCCCACGCCTGTACGACCCCCTGTTCGGAGAAGTTTTGATTGATGGTGTGAACGCAAAAGAATATGCCGTAGACGACCTCCGCTCCTTGATTGGCTATGTTCCTCAGAAAAATGTTTTGTTTTCCGGCGATATCGCTTCCAACCTCAATTTTGGAAAAGAGGATGGCACACAGCAGGATTGGCAGGCGGCGGTAAAAATTGCGTGCGCCGAGGAATTTATCCTAAAAAAAGAGAATGGGTATCATGACAGAGTTGCCCAAGGAGGAACAAACCTTTCCGGCGGACAGCGCCAGCGTATGGCAATTGCAAGAGCAATTATGAAACAGCCCGAAATCTATGTGTTTGACGACAGCTTTTCCGCTTTGGATATGAAAACCGATCAAACACTCCGCAAAAATTTAAAAGCATCCATGGGAGACGCCACCATTATTATGGTGGCGCAGCGGGTGAGTACGATTTTAGATGCCGACCGCATTCTGGTCGTTGACGATGGAATGATCGTCGGTCAGGGAACGCATCAAGAGCTTTTGAAAAACTGTCCGCTCTATCGTGAAATTGCAGAAATCCAGTTGGGAAAGGAGGCTATCTGACATGAAAACCCATACTTTCAAACGGCTACTGAGGTATTTGAAAGGGCATAGGCTGCGATTGTTTTTTGTCCTGCTGTTCGCTTCTGTCAGCACCATTTTCACCGTGATGGCCCCGTTTGTGATCGGCAAGGTCACAACGACCCTGTTTGACAGCATCCGGGACGGTGTGTTTTATTGGGAAAATATTCTCTGGCTGCTGGCGGCGCTGGTGTGCCTATATCTGATTTCCCAGTTCTTTTCGTTTTTGCAGGGATTTCACATGGCGAAGGTCACTGCCAATGTCATGCGCGAAATCCGAAGCGACATTAACGGGAAAATGCACAGATTGAAATTGAATTACTACGACACACATACCCACGGCGATATTCTTAGTGTGATTACCAACGATGTCGATACCATCAATAGTACCGTCAGCCAGAACCTTACTTCCATTGTTACGCAGGTAATCACTGCAATCGGCATCCTTTTGATGATGTTGGCAATCAGCCCGAAACTGACTATCATTCCAATCATCATGGTGCCGCTTTCGCTGCTCAGTGCGGCAGGTGTGATGAAATCTGGCGGCAGACATTATGAAAAACAACAGCAGTTGTTGGGTCAGCTCAATGGATACATTGAGGAAATGTACAACGGACAGCAGGTCATCCAGTCCTTTAGTTACCAGGACAGAGCAAAGCGGCGCTTTTCTGCTTTGAACGAAGAATTGAAACATAGTTCCTACAAGGCGGAAACAACCGCCGGAGCCGTCAGCCCGATTACCACCTTGGTCAACGATATGGGCTATGTGGTTTGCGCTGTCATCGGCTGTCTGAGCGCCATTGGTGGCCTTATCACAGTGGGAAATGTACAGGCTATGCTGGAGTACACCCGCCGGTTTGCCGAGCCGTTTTCCTCGCTGGCTGGTATGGCGGGAAGCTTCGGCGCAGCCAAAGCCGCAGGAGACCGAATTTTCGCTTTGCTGGACGCAGAGGAAGAATTGCCGGACGCAGAACACGGTATCATTCCCAAAGACCATTCTGGCAGCGTGACGTTCCAAAACGTTCAGTTCGGGTATACGCCTGACCGTTTGCTGATGAATGGTGTAAATCTGACTGTCAATCCTGGTCAGAAGGTGGCAATTGTGGGGCCGACCGGCGCGGGCAAAACCACCCTGATCAACCTGCTCATGCGCTTTTATGAGATTAACGGCGGCGCTATCATGGTGGACGGCGTCAATATACAGGATATGCCCCGAGAAGAGCTGCGGGATCGCTTTGGTATGGTGTTGCAGGACACCTGGCTGTTCGAGGGAACGATTGCTGACAACCTAGGATATGCGGAAGAGCATATGGACAGAAACAAGATTATCGCTGCAGCAAAATCGGCCTGTGCGCATAATTTTATCAAAACGCTGCCCGGCGGATATGATATGGCGCTTTCTAAAGGAGCGGAAAACATTTCACAAGGAGAGCGTCAGCTTCTCACCATTGCCCGAGCTATCGCTTCCGATCCGGAAATTATGATTCTGGATGAAGCCACAAGTAATGTGGATACCCATACAGAGGTTTTGATCCAGCGCGCCATGGCGCAGTTGATGAAAGGGCGCACCAGCTTTGTCATTGCTCACAGGCTTTCCACCATCCGTGACGCCAATATGATTTTGTATATGGAGGATGGTGATATCAAGGAAGTCGGAAATCACGATGAACTAATGGCAAGGGACGGGAAATATGCTGCCCTTTACAACAGCCAATTTGCATAATCATGATTTTCATAAAACAACTGTCGAATTCAAAGAGAAGATAATATATAGAATCAACTTTCCCGCAGGCGGCCGATTCACCTGCGGGGATTTTTTATAGATATAAACTAAGTTTACGCTTATGTTGCCCGCCATAATTGGCGGGCAAATTTTTTGTTCTTTTTCAGAATTACTATCCCCAAACACTCTCTCCCAGCGGAAACAAGTGAAAGGATCTTTTCACGGTACCTCGAAAACAGTATTTATCTCAAGCTAAAAATCATAGAGGAGGTGAAAGTGATGGTTATCAAGATTGCCCCAAAACAATCGAAGAAGATGAATGCCCTCATCAAAAAGCTTTGCTGCAATTATGTGGATGGCAACTGCCTCTTGCTGGATGACAGCGAAGAACATTCCTGTGTGCAGTGTATCAGCCGGTGTGGGATCTACTACAACTATTTCAAAAATGCCATGCTTCCTGTTGACAAAAAACTGCTTGTTGAAATTGTGCAGCCGAACAATCAAAAGCGTTGTCAAATCTGCAAGACATATTTCATACCAAAGGCAAACAAAATCGTATGATCACCAAATGCGCAAAGGAAAACGGCTTCGGGAATTCCCACCATTATGTAGACAATGGATATACAGGAACAAATTTAGTCAACGTAAGATAACGTAACCACACTTGTCTGTTTATAAAAAATAATGGATATCATACGCTGACATTCAATCGTCCGAGCTTCCAAAAGCTGCTGGAGGATATTGAAATGGGATATGTCAGTACGGTTATCGTAAAAGATATGTCCCGGCTTGGCAGGGATTATCCGCAAGTGGGATATTACACCGATACTTACTTTCCTGACCGTAATATCCGCTTTATCGCTATCAACGACTGTGTGGACAGTGATGACGGAGAAAACGAGCTTGCCCCTTTCCGAAATGTGATGAATGAGATGTATGCCAGAGATATCAGCCGTAAGGTTAGAAGTTCTCATAGACTTCGGGACAACGCCGTAGAACCGTTGTCCCAACCGCTCTACGGGTATTTGAAAGCGCCGGAGAACAAAAAGAAATGGATTGTTGATTCGGTTGCTGCACAGGTGGTAAAAGATATTTTCCGTATGTGTTTGGAGGGCAAGGGCAATGAAACAATCGCCCGAATTCTGCAAGAGCGAAAGGTACTGATCCCGATGGCTTATTGGTAAGAGAAAGGTCTCGGCAGAGGCGGTAAAAAGACGCAGCCCAATCTATCCAAATGGGAAAAAACGACGATTGAAAAGATACTATCCAATCAGGAATACTGCGGCGATGTGATTAATTTTAAGGCCTACTCCAAGTCATTTAAGAACAAAACCCGTCCGGAAAATCCACGAGAAAATTGGGTGATTTTCAAAAACGTTCACGAGCGGATTATCGACCGGGAGACCTTTGAACAGGTGCAAAATCTGACCGCAAAAACCAAACGCCAAGCGTCAAAAAAGAACAACGCCCAAAAGAATATGTTTTGCAATGTGCTTTATTGTGCCGATTGCGGTAACAAGCTATGGTTTCATACCAACACTGTCAATAAAAAGATTCCGTATTTTAGCTGTTCCAACTACAAGACCGATACAAGAGGCACTTGTGAGACAAGGCATTATGTGCGGGCGGATGCTATCGAGCAGGCAGCTATGCTGGAACTCAGGCGAATGGCGCAATTTCTGGAAGATGATGAAGAAGCCTTTGCTGAACTGATTGTCCCAAAAGCGAACCAAGATGTCCGCAAAGAGAAGAAGATGATAGAGTCTGAACTGCAAAAATCCATTGTCAAAAATGAAACTGTAGCAAGGCTTTATGAAAAGCTGTATGAGGATAACGCAACTGGAAAGGCGACAGACGAGTGGTTCAGGTAACTTAGCCACAAGTACGAAGTGGAAAGGCTAGAACTGAAAAGCAGAATTGCCGAATTCAGGGAACGGCTTAATTCTATGGAAACTATGCAGAAAAATAAATAGAAATTCATTCGTGCTGTACGGCGGTTTATGGAAGTGAAGATGCTGACAGTGCCGCTGCTGCGGGAAATGATTGAACCGATTACGGTTTACAAGACAGAAGGCGTGGGTAAGAACAGAAACCAGCGAATCGTGATTCGCTACAAGTTTGTTGGAATGATTGGAATTCCAGCGTACAGAAGCTATTGCAAGGCGGATACCCGAAAAGGGGTTGCAGTTGAGTATACTACCAAGTTTGCATAAAACAAAAGGGCAGGACAAACTCCTGCTCCATACATACAAGGAACCCGATTGACACAAAAAATCGAGTGCCCATAACTCAAATCCGTTATGAACACTCGATATGGTCGGAGTGGCGGGATTCGAACCCACGGCATCCACATCCCAAATGTGGCGCGCTACCAACTGCGCTACACCCCGATATTCCCTTCTTCTGTTTTTTACAGCCGCGCGTGGCGCGCTTCCGGTTGCCATGTGTCGCGCTGCGGCGGCCTTGGCGCGGCCTTGCATCGCTCGCATGGCCGCCCAGCACTTCCGCCTCGCTGTTTCCGCCGCTGGCGGCGCTCGGCTGCGTGCACCAACTGCGCTACACCCTGATATTCCCTTCTTCTGTTTTTTACAGCCGCGCGCGGCGCTTTCAAGCCGCCCCTGCGTGCGGGCCGCGCCGCAGGTTTTCGTTCGGCGCAGCGGCTGTGCGCACATGGCGCACGAGGCTCTGCATGTATTGTTTATTATAGGAAAAAAACAGCCGCGCGTCAAGTAAAATGCTTGACGCAAAGGCCGTGCCGCCGTACAATAGAACATATCTCGAAAGGAAAAGGTGGCAGGAATGGAACGCAACGAAAAGAAAATGGAAAAAGTAATAGCCCTGTGCAAAAACAGAGGCTTTATTTATGCGGGCAGTGAAATTTACGGCGGCCTTGCGAACTCGTGGGATTACGGCCCCCTCGGCGTGGAATTCAAAAACAATGTGAAGCGCGCCTGGTGGAAGAAATTTGTACAGGAGAGCCCGTACAATGTGGGGCTGGACGCCGCCATCATCATGAACCCGCAGACGTGGGTGACCACCGGCCATGTGGCGGGCTTTTCAGACCCCCTGCTGGACTGCAAAAGCTGCAAGGCCCGCCACAGGGCGGACAAGTTGATTGGCGATGCGCACCCCGATGTGAACGTAGACGCCATGAGCTTCGACGAGATGGACGCCTTTATTGCCCAGCATGACGATGTGGTGTGCCCCGTGTGCGGCAAACACGATTTCACGCCCATCCGCAAATTCAACCTGATGTTCAAAACGGCTATCGGCGTAACAGAGGATTCGTCCAGCACATGCTACCTGCGGCCCGAAACCGCACAAGGCATTTTTGTAAACTTTGCCAATGTGCAGCGCACCACGCGCCGCAAGCTGCCCTTCGGCGTGTGTCAGGTGGGCAAGGCCTTTCGCAACGAGATTACGCCGGGCAACTTCACGTTCCGCACGCGCGAGTTCGAGCAGATGGAGTGCGAATTCTTCTGCAAGCCCGGAACAGACCTTGAGTGGTTCGCCTATTGGAAGGACTACTGCAAAAACTGGCTGCTCAGTCTTGGCATCAAGGAAGAAAACCTGCGCTTGCGCGACCACGAGCCCGCAGAGCTGGCCTTCTATTCCAACGCCACCACAGATATTGAATACGCCTTCCCGTTCACCGAATGGGGCGAGTTGTGGGGCATTGCAGACCGCACCAACTACGACCTTGGCCGCCATCAGGAGGCCAGCGGCAAAAGCCTGGAATACTTTGACCCTGAGACAAACGAGCACTACATCCCCTATGTCATCGAGCCCTCTCTGGGCGCAGACCGCGTGGCCCTTGCCTTCCTGTGCGAGGCGTATGACGAAGAGGTGGTGGACGCCGAAAAGAACGACACCCGCGTGGTGATGCGCTTGCACCCGGCGCTGGCCCCCTACAAGGCCGCCGTGCTTCCGCTTTCAAAAAAGCTGGGCGAAAAGGCGCGCGAAATTTACGCCGGGCTTGCCAAATACTTTATGGTGGATTACGACGAGGCCGGCTCTATCGGCAAACGCTACCGCCGTCAGGATGAAGTGGGCACCCCGCTTTGCATCACGGTAGATTTTCAGACTGTTGGCGACAGCACCACCCCTGCCGACAACTGCGTCACCGTGCGGGACCGTGACACCATGGAGCAGGTGCGCATCCCCATCGAACAGCTTCGCAGCTATATTGAGGAAAAAACCGCATTTTAAGCTGTC
>UMGX01038201.1_pt1 | contig 22645 bp, 9 predicted proteins | sample 1965411 | NCBI WGS metagenome assembly UMGX01 (sample SAMEA4836086, study PRJEB28245) | human gut metagenome | biome: gut microbiome; material: fecal sample | place: Denmark | collected 2008 | reverse complement strand
AGACAGATATCGAAGTGCAGAGAGAAGAGGCAAGAGAGCAGGGGAGAGAAGAAGGTAGAAAGCAAGGACGAGAAGAAGGTAGAAAGCAAGGACGAGAAGAAGGTAGAAAAGCAGAAAGAAGCACTCTTATTCAGAAAAAACTTGAAAAAGGAAAAACGATTTCTCAAATCGCAGATGAGCTTGAAGATACGGAAGAAAATATTGCTTGTCTGATTGAACAGTTCCATCTTCGTATAAATTGATCATAGGTAAATCTATAGAACAGGGGAGAAAATGCATTTTCTCCCCTGTTTGATAATTTTATAAAAACGCAATCCAAGAATGCGTTGAAAAAGGATTTTTTGCAACTGAAAGAAAATCGACAGAAGCTTTATATATGTTGAAAATTGACGAAAATAGTGGATATAAGGGGTGAGAAAAGTAAAAAAGTACAAATGGGTAATGATTTATATAAATACATTTATTGAAAATTATTATATAATAAAGTACTAAGTGGTAAATGCAAACATTTTGTACAATTTACCCGTAGAAAAGGAGGAGAAGGAAAAAGATGAAATGGACTAAGAAAATGAAAGGAGCAGGAAAGAAAGCTGCTGTAACTGTTACGGCGCTTGGCATGGTGCTTACAGCATTTCCGCCGATACCGGCGAAAGCTGCGGAAGAGTTTGCCGGGCAGTTGACAAGCGTCGAGTCAGTGGAAAAAGGCAGCAAGGACAATATCGTTGTTGTGAAATTCAATGGTGGCGTTACAGCGCAGCTTACGTTTCTTGAGGATGGGATCTTCAGATATAACGTAGATCCGAGTGGCGAGTTCTCGAAATATGCGACTCCCAAATCGCAAGCTCATGTCGGAAGGATTCAGCAGTATTCAGACGACTCTTCTAACTATTCACATCCAAAGGCTGATATTTCGGATAAAGATGGAAAAATTACGATTAAAAGTGGATCGGTTTCTGTCGAATTCGATAAAGCTACGGCGAAGATGAAAGTTTTAAGTGGCGATAAGGTCGTGATGGAAGAAAAAGAAGCATTGTCCATCTCGAATTCGGCAACAGTGCAGACTCTTAAGAAGAACAATGGAGAGAACTTCTATGGCGGAGGTACGCAGAATGGAAGATTCGTACATACAGGCGAGACGATAAATATTGCTAATGAAAGTAACTGGACAGATGGCGGAGTTGCATCTCCAAATCCATTTTACTACACGACAAGTGGATATGGTGTTTTGAGAAACACATTTGCAGACGGTAAATATGACTTTGGAAAGAGTGAAGGAGATACTGTAACAGCGACTCATAAAGAAAAAGAGTTTGACGCTTATTATTTTGTTTCTGATGGAAAAGACAGCAGTGAAAAAACACAGGAACTTTTGAGTGAGTATTATCATGTAACAGGTAATCCGGTTCTCCTTCCCGAATATGCGTTTTATGAAGGTCACTTGAACGCATACAACCGTGATTCATGGTCAGATACAGAAGGTGGGAAGGGTTGGACAATCAAAGGAAATGAACCTTACACAAGTGCAGGAACGACAAAGTATGAGAGCGGAATGTCTACGGGATATAAACCGAAAGATGGAATGAACATTGAGTCTTTGAACGGCACGAAACCAACAGTAGGCATCGAAAACTATCCAAAAGTAGAAGCTCCTTATAAGTATTCGGCAAGACAGGTGATTGACGATTATTTTACATATGATATGCCAATTGGATATTTTCTCCCAAATGACGGATATGGTGCGGGATACGGTCAGAACGGATATGGCAAGACAGGCGGCGTTGATAATGAAGGAAAAAGCTCTCAGGAACGATTGGCGGCAGTAGCGGCAAACGTACAGAATCTTGCAGACTTTACAAAATATGCAAATGAAAAAGGGGTAGCAACAGGACTTTGGACACAGAGTTATCTGACACCGGATTCTAATCCGAAGACAGAATGGCAGCTTCTTCGTGATTTTAAAAACGAAGTTAAAGTCGGTGGTGTTTCTACATTGAAGACAGATGTTGCATGGGTTGGACATGGATATTCCATGCAGCTTGACGGTGTGAAGACAGCTTACGATATTGCTACAACAGAAGGTAAGGTACGTCCGAACATTATCTCTCTTGACGGATGGGCAGGATCGCAGCGTTACTGTGGTATTTGGACAGGAGACCAGTACGGCGGTGAATGGGAATACATCCGTTTTCACATTCCTACATATATCGGAACTTCTCTTAGCGGTAACCCAAACATAGGAAGTGATATGGATGGTATCTTCGGTGGAAATCAGTTGATTGCTACAAGAGATTATCAGTGGAAATCATTTACACCACTTATGCTTAACATGGACGGTTGGGGAACTTATGCGAAGATGCCATATACGTTTGGAGATCCATATACAGGAATCAACCGTATGTATTTGAAAACAAAAGCACAGCTTCTTCCGTATATTTATACTGGGGCAGCTTCGGCGGCAAACATTGATACAGGCAATGGAGATACAGGACTGCCGCTTATAAGAGCAATGTTCCTTGAATATCCGGACGACAGTTATGCAAGCAGTAAAGAAATGCAGTATCAGTACATGCTTGGATCGAATCTTCTTGTAGCTCCGATTTATAAGAGCACTGCTGCAGATGATAAGGGAAATGATGTAAGAAATAATATTTATCTTCCGGATTCAAAAGAAGTGTGGATTGACTATTTCACAGGTCAGCAGTATCAGGGAGGACAGGTTCTCAACAACTTTGCAGCTCCACTTTGGAAACTTCCTGTATTTGTGAAAAACGGTGCTATTATTCCAATGTGGGAAGAAAATAATACACCGGAGCAGATTAAGAAAGAAAACCGTATCGTCGAATTTTGGCCGGATGGAAAAACATCTTACACGATGTTTGAAGATGACGGAAAATTTGTGGAAAATGATCTGAAAGAAGATGGCGATTATGGAAAAATTACGAAAACTTCTTACGGCGCTCATGTATCTACCAAGTATACATCTGAGGTAAAAGATGGAACAGCAACGCTTACTGCTGAAAAATCAACAGGAAACTACACTGGATACAAGAAAGACAAAAATACAACATTTGTTGTAAATGTATCCAAAGAACCTACAAAAGTTACAGCGAAAAACGGAAGTGATTCATTGACTCTCGATAAAGTGCAGAGCAAAGCAGACTTTGATAAAAAATCGGCTGAAGCAGGTAAAGCAGTCTACTTCTATGATGAATCTCCAGCAATCGAGACATATGCATCGGAAAAAGAAACAGAGATTGCGAACCTTGTAAAAGATGTGAAGAGAACACCGAAACTGTATGTGAAATTTGCACAGGCAGATGCGAAGAGTGTTGCTCAGACATTAGTACTTGAAGGATTTGAAAATGACGGAAAACTTCCGCAGGATAAACTGAATAAGAACCTTACAGTTCCTACTCTGACAGAAAATGAGGAAGCAAAGACACCGACAAGCATCACTCTTGCATGGAATAAAGTAGCTGATGCGACAACTTACGAGCTTCTTGTTGACGGAGTTGTATTCTCTGTAGGAGATGTGGAGACATATACACATACAGATCTCGGATATCACTCAGAGCATAAGTATAAAGTTCGTTCTAGAAATGCAGAAGGATATTCTGAATGGAGCGAAGAGAAGACGTTCCAGTCAGCAGAAGATCCGTGGAAAGATACACCGGCTCCGCAGACAATCACATGGACAGGCGGTCTGTACGGAAATCACAGTGCTGATTTGGCATTTGACAGAACGTTCCAGAAATCTGATGGTGGTTTCCATTCAGATGGAAATGCAATCGGACAGACTCTTACTGTAGATTACGGAAAAGCATATGAAATTGATAAGATTGAGTATTATCCGCGTGATGATGCAGGCAATGGAACTGTTGAGGAAATGAAATTAGAGACAAGTCTCGATGGTGTACATTGGTCAGAGGCAAAAACATACAAATGGGCAGTAAATAAAGATATGAAGTTGATGGATAAGCTGGATTGCGGAGCGCGCTATATCCGGTTTACACCACTTAAAGCGCTCGGTAATTTCTTCTCGGCAAGTGAGATTAAAGTATATAAGAAAGAAAACACAGGGGCGTTTGCTGTCGGAAGTACCAATAAGGCTGAGGCGGTTACGGATGCTGATTATACAAATATGAAAAATTATCTTGGTGTATGTGAAAAAGATAAGTTGTTTGCAGATCAGATCAAGAGCCGTTACGGCGATATTAACATGAACAATATCTATGATGTTTATGATTACGCATTCACAATGTTCCAGTTAGATGGCGGAACGAAGAAGACGGATAGTGTTTCGGGAGAAGCTATGCTTCTTGCAAGCAGCGACAGCGTGAAGAAAGGCGAGACGTTTACAATCGACGTTTACGCGCAGAATGTAGCAGGACTTAATGCATTCGGACAGGTAATTAATTATGATAATAGCAAAGTGCAATATGTTTCTTGTGAAGTATCACCTCTTCTTGCTCAGATGGAAAATCTGACGGCTAATAAAGAGTATGATGACAGAGCATATGTAAACCTTGCATTTGCAAACCGTGGAGACAAAGAACTTTATGCCGGAAGTGACGTGCTTGCTACAATTACAATGAAGGCAAAAGAAAACATCTCTACAACAGATGCGAAAGTGATCGACCTTTCTAAAGTAACATTGATCGGATCGAACTACAGTACGATCGAATCAAAGGTTGATACGAATATTGAAATCCCGGACGTGCCGGCAACAGAGAAGAAGTTTGGACAGTCAGACTTTGATATCACAATGACAAATGAAAAACTTCCGACAGATGATCCGGAAAATCCGAACGTAAATAAACTGATCCAGCAGGCAAATTACAATGGATTGTTTGATGGGAAATTTACTCGTGATTTTGAGTTTAAATGGGACATTCCGGCTAACCAAGTAGATGGAAAACTTCCGGATTACATTATCCTTCCTACAACAATGCACCTTGCATTAAAGAATCCGGAGGCGTTGAACAAAGTAGTCGTATCCAACGCAAATGAAGGAAACGGTTATTTGCACAAAGTATCTGCAAAACTGATCTATACAGATGATACGTCATCAGACGAGATTAAGTTTGAATCAAAACAGGAGAAATATACATTTGAATTTACAGGTGATAAGGCGGTAAAAGAAGTTCAGATTACATTCTTAGATGCAAAATCAACAAGTGATGTGAAGAACATGCTCACACTTGCAGAACTTGAACTGTCAAATCTGTCTAACACACCGGTTACAGGAATCACAGCAGATCCGAACAATGCAAAAGAGATGTATGTCGGAACACTGGCAGACATTAATGCAACAGTTCAGCCGGACAATGCAACAAACAAATTCTTCACAGTAGAAAGTTCCAATCAAGATGTTGTGAAGATCCTTACACTGGCAGATGAGAACGGCCATCCGACCTACAAAGCAAGAGCAATGAAGGAAGGAAAGAGCACGATTACACTGACAGCGGCAGGCAATAAAGATGCGAAAGCAACTTATGAAATTACAGTAAAAGCAGGCGTTGATATCTCAGGCTTAAACGAAGCGCTTGCGAAAGCTCGTACATATCAGGCATCTGCTTACACAGAAGAAAGTTATGGACAGCTTACAGCAGCAGTAAATGCAGCTACAGAATTGCTGAAGGGCGAATATACTAAGAATCAGGTACTTGAAGCACAGATGGCAATTTACGCGGCAATCGACGGACTTACATTCCGTCCACTTGATGAGACAAAACTGCTTGATGCAAAAGCAGAAGGATTCACAGTGACGGCAACAAGTGAATGTGATCCTGATAAACTTGAGGATGGACTTGCAACAAACGTACTTGACGGAAAAGAAGATAATTACTGGCATACAGAGTACAACAAAGATGTATTGCCGCAGAGCCTCAATTTTGATCTCGGCGGACTTTACAACTTGACAGACATTACATTCCTTGCACGTCAGGGAGTAACGAACGGCGATATCCTGAAAGCGCAGATCTTTGTAGGAAGCGACAAAGAAGATATGAAATCCGTCGGAACATATGAGTTCGATGAAGAAGGCAATGTTCTTGTAAACAGAGATCAGTATCAGCAGATTGCTTTTGATGCGAAAGATGTAAGATATGTAGAGTTCAAAGTTCTTGAAGCAGGAGCACAGGATAAATTCGCAAGTATGGCAGAGATCCGTTTCTATGGAGAGAAAACGACAGCAGCTCTGAAAGCTCTCTATGACAGCTATGTGGCAGAAAACTTGAATAAAGCAGACTACACAGCAGAATCATGGGCAGTATACGAAGCGAAGATGAATGAAGCGAAAGCTCTCATCGAAGCAAAAGATACAACAAACGCAGCAGCAGGAGAAGCTTTGACAGCATTGCAGACAGCACATGACAGACTTGTGAAACTTAATCCAGATCCGCAGCCGGGCGATGTAGATAAGAGTGGACTGACGACTCTTTATAATCAGTACAAAGACACCAAAGCAGACGGATATACAGCAGAAAGCTGGACAGCATTCAATGAAGCTCTTATGAAAGCACAGAGTGTTCTTGCAAATCCGAATGCAACACAGGATGAAGTAAATGCAGCAAAAGAAGCATTGCAGACAGCTTATGACGGTCTTGTAAAAGACACAACTCCTGATCCGAACCCGAACCCGAATCCGGATGGAAACGGCGGTAGTGGCGGAAACAGCGGAAGCAATGGAAACAGTGGAAACAGTGGAAATAGCGGAAGCAATGGAAGCAACGGAAACGGCGGCAATGCAGCTGTTGTTACAGGTGACAGCGCAAACATCGCAGGATATTTGATGGCGCTTGTGGCAGCGGGCGGAATCGCTGTAGTAACATTCTTTAGAAGAAAAAGAGTGAAATAAAAATATCTGATTCGTAAGATGAAGATTATATGAAACAAAAAAGGCGGTGCGCGTAAGGCACCGTCTTTTTTGTGCGACGAGTTAAAATTCGGGATTGCAGGAGAAGAGATCTTTCCAAACAGGAAGATCGGATTTATGAGAGATGGAGTTTCAAATCTGAAATTCCATCTCTTTTCCGGTTTTGGGATGACGAAATGTTAGCTTGTAAGCGCAGAGATGAAGTTGTCCTGCCTGAAATCGTTTTGTCGAAGATTGTACGGAATTCATATGATCGGTGATTTTTTTGCCATATTTCCGATCGCCTATAAGGGGGTGTCCGAAATGTGCCATTTGCACACGAATCTGATGATGTCTGCCTGTGTCAAGATGGATTTCTACTAAGGCAGAAGATTCATTTTGCAATGGCGGCTGCCTGTGGTTTCGGGACGTGTGTTTTGGCGTGTCAGTCGATTTGGAATCGGTAAATTTTTCGTTTCCGGGCGCGCCGTATGTTTCTATTGTTCTGTAGTGAAGTCTGGCAAGTTTTGCTCCCGGAGTCGTTTTCGTACAGACTGCGGAACTGTTTGTACGGGCATCTTTGACGAGATAGTTTTCAAGAGAGCCTTCCTGCGGTTCGGGAATGCCTGATATTACTGCAAGATAATATTTCCCAAATTCTTGGGAAGTGAGCTGGCGGTTTAGTTCCTTTGCGGCGGCAGGTGTTTTTGCAAAGACGAGAATCCCTTCTACAGGCTGGTCGAGGCGATGAATGATCGCAAGATACGGTTCGCCTGATTTTGCCCGGTGAAATTTACGTGAAGAAAAAAGATGGTTTTTGAGCAGGCTTTCCATGTCGGAAGTTCCGATATGACTGCTCTGAGTCGGCGTTCCTGCGGGTTTATGGCAGACGATGATCTGCTCGTCTTCGTATATAATAAGCGGGGATGCATTTTTTATCATTTGTCTTATTTTCGCTCCTTCGTATTATTGACTTTTCAATGTGTTACGGCTAAACTGATTATCATATAAAAGAATTTTCAGGTCAACCCTTTAAGGAGGAAATTCATGATAAATAATGAGTGGGAAAGATCGTTGGATGAATTGAATCGGACGATTCAGGACGCTATCGATCATCAAAATTACGGACGGTTAAATCAGAATGTGACGGATACGATCGGACGTGCGATGGAAGGACTCTCCAGAGGACTAAGAAACGGAATCCGTTACGGAAGCGATGCGATGAATGCCGCTGCGGATAATTTTGCACAGAGGCAGAGACAAGCGGGAAACACACCGCCGTTTCATAATCAGGGAACAGGATCAGCAGGTGGTTTCACGCAGAATCAGGGAGCGGGCTCAGCAGGCGGATTCACGCAGAATCAGAGGACAGGCTCAGCGGGCGGATTCACGCAGAATCAGAGGACAGGCGCAACTGGCGGTTTTACGCAGAATCAGAGGACAGGCGCAACTGGCGGATTCACGCAGAATCAGAGGACAGGCTCAGCAGGCGGATTTACACAGAATCAGAGGACAGGCGCAGCGGGCGGATTTACACATAATCAGGGAGCGGGCTCAGCAGGCGGCTTCGCGCAGGATCAAAGAACGGGAACAGCGGGGAATTCCGTGCACAGAGGCGGAATCCTTTATCTGAAGGGAACGGCAATAAAGGTCGGCGGTATCTTCCTCGCGATTACGGGATACCTTGGGATGATCGTTACTCTGATCATCGGTCTGATGCTTCTGTTGGGAAGTTCGGTAACAGGCTGGCAGATGGAGATAAATGTCATGGCGGCTTTGATGGGCGGTTTTTCTGTTGCGTTTGCAGTGATGGGAATTATCGGAACATCGAATGCGTGTACGGTGAGCCGTTTTGGAAAATATGTGAAAATGATCGGAAACAGGGAATATTGTGACGTAAAAGAATTTGCACAGCAGAGCGGACGTTCTGTGAAAGCAGTTGTGAAAGATTTGAAAAAGATGATTAAAAAAGGCTGGTTTCGGCAAGGTCATCTTGATGAGCAGGAAACATGTCTTATGACGAGCAACGAAGCTTATCGCCAATACACGGCGCTTATGGAAAGAACGCGTCGGGAAAAACAGGAAAAAGAAGAGCGGGCAGCGAAGGAACAGGAAGAGTTTTCCAGACTTTCTCCGGAAGTCCAGAAGATCATCGAAGCAGGCGACGAATATGTGAGGGCGATCAAAGCGGCGAATGACGCAATACCCGGAGAAGAAATTTCGGAGAAAATCGCCCGTATGGAAATGCTTGTAGACAGGATATTTGACCGGGTCGAGCAGAAACCCGATACGGTCAGTGATATCCGAAAATTAATGGATTATTATCTTCCGATGACGATGAAACTGCTGCAGGCGTATGAAGATTTGGATGCACAGCCTGTACAGGGAGAAAATATTATTTCTTCCAAAATAGAGATCGAAAAGACGATTGACACTCTTAATGTGGCGTTTGAAAAGTTGTTGGACGATCTTTTTCAGGATACGGCGTGGGACGTGTCGTCGGATATATCGGTTCTGAATACGATGCTGGCACAGGAAGGACTTACGGAAGACGAGATCAGAAAGTAAAAGCGCGCAGCGAGTGGAGAAGATAAGATAGAAAAGATGTTCGCAGCGAGTAAAGAAGATAAAATAGAAGCTCGGGGAATGATGAGTGAAGATAAGTAAGATAGGGCTGAAGAAAGAAATGGAAAAGGAGATTAAAGAAATGGGAACAGAATTTAAGGACTTAGACACCACTCCGACATTGACGTTAGATCCGTTTCAGGCGGCGGATAAAAAGGAAACTCCGGCCGTGCAGCAGGTAGAAGAACCGGTGCTGGACGACAGCATTTTGACAGAAGAAGAGCGTCAGACGGTCGAGGCATTTGCAAAGCAAATCGACTTGACGAATTCATCGCTGATCCTTCAGTACGGAGCGGGAACGCAGAAGAAGATGGCGGATTTCTCCGAATCGGCGTTGGATAATGTGAAATCTCAAGATCTCGGCGAGGTGGGGGATCTCCTTACCGGCGTTGTGACGCAGTTGAAAAGTTTTGATGAAGATGAAGAAGAAAAAGGCTTTTTCGGCATTTTTAAGAAAGCGTCGAACAAAATTGATTCTATGAAAGCGAAATACGCAAAAGCCGAGACGAATGTAAATGAGATTATCAAGGCGCTGGAGAAGCATCAGGTACAGCTTATGAAGGATACAGCGCTTCTTGATAAGATGTACGAACTGAATCTGACATATTTTAAGGAATTGTCGATGTATATTCTTGCGGGAAAGAAGAAACTTGCGGAAGTGAAAAGAACACAGCTTGCGGATCTGATGAGCAGGGCGCAGGCATCAGGACTGCCGGAAGATGCGCAGGCGGCGAAAGATTTGGATGAGATGTGCATTCGGTTTGAGAAGAAGATCCATGATCTTGAACTGACAAGAATGATTTCTATTCAGACTGCGCCTCAGATTCGGCTCGTTCAGAATAATGATACAATGATGGTTGAAAAGATCCAGTCTACAATCGTAAATACGATTCCTCTTTGGAAGAGTCAGATGGTTCTTGCGCTTGGGGTAGAACATTCGACGCAGGCAGCGGAAGCGCAGCGGCGTGTTACGGATGTGACGAATGAGCTTTTGAAGAAAAATGCAGAGAAACTGAAGATCGCAACGACGGAAACGGCTCGGCAGTCCGAGCGGGGAATCGTGGATATGGATACGCTCAAAGCAACGAACGAGTCTCTGATCTCTACGCTTGATGAAGTAATGGCAATCCAGCGTGAAGGCAGGGAAAAACGTCAGGCTGCGGAGGCGGAACTTCGCAATATGGAGCAGGAATTAAAAGGAAAGCTTTTGCAGCTTCACGGATAATGTTTGGGATAAGGTCTTAGATGCACGTTTAGGATGGTATTTTCGGAATGAATACTTGGAACGGCGGTTTCGGTTGACATTCTGCCGGATTTTGGGTAAAATCACAGATGCAAACAGGCGAGGAAAGAGAATAGTATATGTGTGGAATGCATCAGAGAGAAGGCGGTTGGTGAAAGCCTTTGCAGGAACACATTGAACCGGCTCCGGAGCTCTGTATGAAAATACAGCGTATATCTGCGTTAAAGATAAAAGAGAGAACAACGGCAGGCAGGACGTCTGCGGTGTTAATAAGGGTGGTACCGCCGAGATGCTCGGTCCCTTGTGGGGAAGAGCGTCCCGGCGTTTTTATATAGGCGCATATAGGAAATGAGACGCTTTTCCGGCAGAGAAGTTTTGGCGCTATCCGGGAATCTGCCGCGTTACCGGAAATTTTTACGATCCGGGAGAAACGGGCAAAACGGAAGAAACGGTCGAAACGGTCGAAACGGTCGATTCGGACGGATATGGCTAAACTGCTGCGCTATGGAAGCGATGGAAGAAAAGTCGGAACAAAAGATAAAAAGTTCCGAAAATGATTTGGGAAATGAGGTAAGAAAATGGCGAAAGAAAAGAAACTTGTACAGTCGATCACATCGAGAGACGAAGATTTTGCACAGTGGTATACAGATGTTGTGCGGGAAGCAAAATTATGTGATTATTCAGGCGTAAAGGGATGTCTGAACTATCTTCCGAACGGATATGCAATATGGGAAAATATTCAGTCGGATCTTGATAAACGTTTTAAAGACACAGGTGTGGAAAACGTATATCTTCCGGTTTTGATCCCGGAAAGCCTTTTGCAGAAAGAAAAAGACCACATCGAAGGGTTCGCGCCTGAAGTAGCGTGGGTAACACACGGCGGAGCGGAGCCGCTTCAGGAGAGATTCTGTATCCGTCCGACATCTGAGACATTGTTCTGTGACGTGTGGAGCAAGACGGTTCAGTCTTACAGAGACCTTCCGAAAGTATGGAATCAGTGGTGCTCGGTTCTTCGTTGGGAGAAAACGACAAGACCGTTCCTTCGTTCAAGGGAATTCCTCTGGCAGGAAGGTCATACGATTCATGCGACATATGAAGAAGCGGAAGAACGTACAAAATTAATGTGGAAAGTATATAAAGACTTTGTAGAAGAAAATCTTGCGATTCCGGTTGTTGCCGGAAGAAAAACAGAAAGTGAAAAATTTGCGGGAGCGCAGGACACTTATACGATTGAAGCACTGATGCACGACGGTCAGGCTTTACAGTCGGCGACAAGCCATTTCTTCGGAAATTCTTTCCCGGATGCATTTGACATTAAGTATGCAGATAAAAATAATGAACTGCACAGTGTGTACGAGACATCATGGGGATTATCCACCCGAATCATCGGTGCGATCATCATGGTTCACGGCGATGACAGCGGTCTTGTACTTCCGCCGAGAATCGCTCCGGTACAGACAAGAGTTATTCCGATCGCGCAGCATAAAGAAGGTGTTCTCGATAAGGCAAATGAACTTCTTGACGCTCTTAATAAAGCCGGATATCGCGCGAAGATCGATGATTCCGAAAAGAGTCCGGGATGGAAATTCAGTGAGCAGGAGATGCTCGGAATCCCGACTCGTATCGAGATCGGACCAAAAGATATCGAAAACGGTCAGGTTGTTGTTGTGCGCAGAGATACAAGAGAGAAGATCGTTGTGGCAATCGATGAGATTACAACGAAACTCGGTGAAATCCTTGAGACGATCCAGGCAGACCTTTATGCGAAAGCAAAAGCGTTCCTTGATGACCACATCAGTTCTGCGGTGACTATGGATGAGATGAAAGATGCGGTTTCCGAAAAGAAAGGTTTCGTAAAGGCAATGTGGTGTGGAGACGAAGCTTGTGAGGATGAGATTAAAGCACAGACAGGCGGAGTGACATCACGATGCATTCCTATGGAAGAAGAACATCTGTCTGATGTATGCGTCTGCTGTGGAAAACCTGCGAAACATATGGTTTACTGGGGAAGAGCATACTAAAATACATTATTTGTAAATGGGCAGTTTAAAACAGGAGTGGATTTCTTCGCTTTTGGAAGAAATACGTTCTGTTTTACAGCGCTGCTTCTCGATAAATAATATAGAAGAAATAAGATAGTGTTGTACAAAAAGGCTATAATCGTTTTGGAAAATGAACGACTATAGCCTTTTTTGAAATCCTAAATATGCAAAATGACGAAAATGGGGGGATGATAATGACAATTTTGTTTAAATGTGATAAGGTTATAAGGTCTATGAAAAATAAAATTGTGAAAAAAGGGGAAAGGAAAAGTATGAAAAAGAGAAAGTATCTGGCATTGTTATTAGCTGCCGGAATGATCGCACAGACAGCTCTTTCGACCGGCGGAGTTGTGCAGGTTCAGGCTGCCGAAGACACATACGTTAAAACAGATGAGCTGACAGACAACGATACGGCGGCACCGAAGAAGGATAGTGTTATACCGTCAAAGAATCAGTATGAGTATCAGAAACAGGAACTGGCTGCATTTTGCCACTTTGGACCGAATACATTTAATGAGATCGAATGGGGAGAACATTACGGCGATAAGACTCCGAATGAGATCTTTAAACTGACGGAAGATTTTGATGCGGACACACTTGTTAAAACATTGAAAGAAGCAGGTTTCAAGAAATTGATCGTGACTGCGAAGCACCATGATGGTTTCTGTATATGGGCAAGTGAAGCAACGCAGTACGACGTTTCCGGCGCGACAAATTATCAGGGTGGAAAAGGTGATGTCCTTGCCGACATTTCAAAAGCATGTACAGAACATGATATGGACATGGGCTTATATCTGTCCCCGTGGGATATCCATGATGAAAGCTATGGGTATAAAGATGCATCCGGTAAGGCATTAGTAGAGTTTGTGGATACTAATAATGATGGAAAACCAGATAAAAACCAACCGGTCAATGGTTTGACTTGGGAACAAGTAAAACAGCAAGATGCGAAAGATTACAATAAATATTATAATGATCAGTTGATCGAGATACTTGGAAACGACAAATACGGAAATAAAGGGCATTTTAAAGAAGTATGGATGGATGGTGCGAAAGGAAGCGGCGCCGGATATCAGGAATACGACTTTAAAAAATGGTTTGACACAATTCAGCAATATGAAGGAATTGCCGGAAATCAGGTTGACGACTGTATGCTGTTCGGAGCAGAAGCTTACACAACTGTCCGTTGGATCGGAAACGAGAACGGATTTGCGGCAGAGGAGACTTGGTCAAAATCGAATGTAGATAAAGAGAAAAATACGATTAACAGCAACTCTTCGGGCGGATATACGAAAGGTTTCCCAGACGGAAATCAGTGGACAGTTCCGGAAGCGGACGCACGAATCACGTCAGGATGGTTCTGGGGAGATAGTAAGAAGACACCGAAGACAATGGAAGAATTATCAGAGATGTACTTCCGCTCTGTAGGTCATAATGCTCCGCTTCTTTTGAATGTTCCTCCGAATAATAAAGGAAAAGTTGACGATGCGATCTTAAGACGTGTAACGGAATTCGGTACGGCTATTAATAAAACGTTTGAGAAGAACCTTGCAAAAGATGCTGAGGTTTCCGCAACAGAAGTTCGCGGAAAGGACACAACTTATTCTCCGCAGAACGTATTGGACGGAAAAGATGATACATATTGGACTGTGAATGATGAGACAAAATCAGGCACACTTCTGATCGACCTGAAAAAAGATACACTGTTCGATGTTGTGTCTATCGAAGAGTCGATTGAGTTCGGACAGAGAATCGGCAAGTTTAAAGTTGAGTATCAGACTGCGAACGGTGAGTGGAAGAAGTTTGACGAGGGAACAACGGTTGGCGCGAAACGTCTCAGCCGCAGAAGCCCTGTAAAATCAAGTAAGATCAGGATCACGGTAACGGCGCATGAAAGCGCGGAAAATAAAATTCCTATGATCAGTGAGGTCGGCGTTTATAAAGCGGCGGCAGGTATGGAAGCTCCGAACGGAATTCCGGAAGGACTTCAGGTAGTCGATGACAGAGCGTTTACGGCAGACGGATGGTCAAAGGAGTCGGGAGATCAGTTTATCGAAGGCACAGGTATGTGGTGTCGTCCGAATGCAGAGGCAACTGTGAAGTTTACAGGAACGAAAGTATGGCTTGTAGGTACGATCGATCCGAGCCACGGTCCGGCAGACGTATATATCGACGGCAACAAGGTGGCGTCTATTAATACGAAGTCAGATAAGAGAAAGCTTCAGCAAAGAATCTTTGAGTCTGATACGTTAAAAGAAGGAAAGCATACATTAAAAATTGTTAATACAGGAACGGGTACAGAGGCAATCGGAGTAGATGCCGCGTTAGTATTGAACAACGGCGGAAAAGGTATGTTCCAGATCGAGTATCCGAGCTATCGTGTTAATGAAAACACAAAGACTCCGATCATGGTAAAACGTCTCGGAGGAACAAAAGGCGAAGCTACGGTACAGTTCCAGGTAAATCCGGGAAGCGCATGGCAGGATCACTTTAATGCAGACGGAAATATGGAGTTGAAGTTTGCAGACGGTCAGACAGAGGCGCAAGCTCATGTTGAGACAAGAAGAGTGCCGGGAGAGACAGGCGATCTTTCCTTTACTGCTGTTCTTGCAGATCCGACGAACGGAACGATTATCGGATTCAATAATCCGGCGACAGTGACGATCGCTGACTCTGAGCAGTATACAAAAGAAAAAGTAAAAGAAAAATTAGCTCAGATCGAGAAAGCAGGATATAATGAAGCGCAGTATACAAGCGGAAGCTGGGAAGCGCTTCAGGCGGCGATAAAAGATGCGAAAGCAGTTATGGAAAAAACAAATGCAGGAGCACAGGATTATGCCGAAGCTTGTACGAAACTGGAAGCGGCTCTGAACAGTCTTACAAAGCGATCTACATACACAGATGAAGATAGATTTATTATGCCTCGTCTGAAAGGAAGAACAAAACAACTTGAGGCAGAGCACTTCATATTAGATAAAGGAACATCGGAAAATGGTAAACACGTTCGCCTTGTGGCAGACGATAAGGCAAGTAACGGACAGAAAGTCGGTTGGTTTGAAAAAGGTAATATCATCAAAGTTCCGTTCTATGCAGATAAAGCGGGAACATATACGTTCAAAGCAACATACCAGAGCGGAAGACTGGCAAGCGGAAAACAGCCGAACTCTTTGAACTGGTCTGGCAAGAACGTGACAGCAGGATCTAAGGCTGACATATATGGAACAGAGTCTAACGGAACGAAATATGAGACGTTAGAGTTTGATGTAGAGATCACGGCAGCAGGCGACGGAGAACTTATCTTTACGGCAGACGACAAAGGATCTCCGAACCTTGATAAATTTGAAGTGACAGCGAAAAATGTTCCGATGGAAAAATATACGATCACTTCATCCGTGGCAGAGGGAGAGCAGGGAACGATTTCACCGCTTGGAGCAGTGGAAGTAGAAGAAGGTTCTTCAAAGGAATTTGAAATGAAGCCGAATGAAGGCTATGCAGTGAAGGATGTAGTCGTAGACGGAAAATCCGTAGGTCCTAGAACGAAATATACATTTGAGGAAGTTTTGGCAAACGGACATACGATCACTGCTACATTTGAAAAAGAGATGTATGCGGAAGACAATCGATTTGAATTCCCTGTAGACGGAAATGCAAAGACTCTTGAAGCAGAGAGACTTGAAGCTAAAAACGTAGAAGACCCAAGCGACGGTCAGTGGAAGATGGAAGTAAAGGAAGCTGATTGGGCAAGCGGCGGTAAGTTTGTCAACTCGATGAACAAAGGCGATACGCTGACACTTTACTACAATGCTCCGCAGGCGGGAGAATATACAGTTACGTTGTCTTACAGAAGCGGAAGCACTCAGAACGGATTCAAATGGGCAGAAAAAGACGGCAAGATCGAAGCCGAAGAAGTAACGGCAGGCGCAAGCAGCGCAGATGCGACACATACGAAAGAATTCAAACTGAATGTGAAAACAGCAGGCGAAGGATGCCTCGTATTTACGGCGTTCGATACAAAAGCTCCGCAGTTGGATAAATTCGATATCAAGAGTCCGGGAACACCGGTTCCTCCGATTTCTGCAGTAGAGCTTGAAGCGGCAGTTGAGGCTGCTAAGGGATTAGATCTGAATGATTACAAAGATGACGATGCCAAAACTGCATTTACTGCAAAACTGGAAGAGGCGGAAAAACTTCTTGCAGACATTGCCGGCGGAAGCTTTGCGGGAACACAGGACGATGTGAATCAGATGGCAAAAGAGCTGAAAGCTGCACAGGAGGCTTTGAATGAAAAAGATCAGACTCCTCAGGTGAATAAAGATACGCTTAAGGAGGCAATCGGCAAGGCGGAAGCGCTTGATCTGACACAGTATAAAGAAGAAGGTAAGGCAGAGTTTAATGCGGCTCTTCAAAATGCAAAGGCAGTTCTTGAAAAAGCAGATGCAGATCAGGATGAAGTCGATCAGGCAGCGCTTGCATTGAATACGGCAATCCAGAATCTGAAACCGGTCGACGGCGGAAGCGGCGATGGAAACGGTGAAGGAAACGGAAATGGAAGCACAGGCGGAAACGGAAACGGCAGTGGAAGCACAGGCGGAAGCGGAAACGGTAGTGGAAACGCAGGCGGAAATGGAAGTACAGGAGGCAGCGGCACAGGAAATTCGGCAGTGCAGACAGGCGACAGCTCAAACCTGTTTGTATATGCGGGAACATTACTCCTTGCAGCGGCAGCGTTCGTATTCGGATTCAGAAGAAGAAATCAGGAAAAATAATTCTGATGCCGAAGGCATTCGGACAATCTGAATAAAGAGATAACAGAGACGGGAAAGTTATGGATTATCTGAGAAGATAACCGTGATTTTCCCGTTTTTTATCATTTATTTTAAAGATATGACTGTGAAAAGACGGAGCAATTTTATAAAGAAAGAATGAAAAAAAGAAAAAAGACATGAAAAAGGCGGAAAAGTTGGCAAATCCCTTGACTTTCTTAAAAAAACGTAATAAACTAACCTAGCGTGCAGAAAAAGACGTTGTTCTTTTTGTGCGCCGAAAAGGATAAAGACATATTATCCGCAGCCCCTTATGACATAAGTCATGAGGAAACGAATAATTCATAGGAGGTGAAAAAGAATGCCAACATTTAACCAGTTAGTTAGAAAAGGTCGCCAGACTTCAGAGAAAAAGTCTACAGCACCGGCTCTTCAGAAAGGATACAACTCCCTGAAGAAACGTGCGACTGACGTATCTGCACCGCAGAAAAGAGGTGTTTGTACAGCAGTTAAGACAGCTACTCCGAAGAAACCGAACTCAGCTCTGAGAAAAATCGCCAGAGTTCGTCTCTCTAACGGAATCGAAGTAACAAGCTACATTCCGGGTGAAGGACACAACCTTCAGGAGCATAGCGTTGTTATGATCCGCGGAGGAAGAGTTAAGGACCTGCCGGGTACAAGATACCACATTATCCGTGGTACACTTGATACAGCAGGAGTTGCTAAGAGAAGACAGGCTCGTTCTAAATACGGTGCAAAAAGACCGAAAGACGCAAAATAAAAAACTGAGAAAGGAAAACAGGTATAAGCACAGCGGCGTATTTGTTTTCATCCGAGGTTTTCATGAGAAGATCGGAAGTACGTCAGTACGAAAGGCTGCGTAAGCGAATCGGATTTTCGAGTGGACGATAAGCGTAAAAGAACAAGAGCAGTAACTAAGTAGTTAAATCGTATCACAAACAGAACTATGATTATCGTGCCTCATTGATCGTTCAGTGAGAAAGGGTTGCGGATTTGAGATTCCGCTCCGAAGGAGTACCGGAGGTGCGGACAAAGATAGACGTCCCGCGGCCGCGAGCACATGGTATGTGATTTCATAGAAGACACATGTGAGTACCGATGAATTAATCCCGGTATAACCGGAAAAAATGATTAAGGAGGGAAGGACCGTGCCACGTAAAGGACATACTCAGAAAAGAGATGTATTAGCGGATCCGATATACAACAATAAAGTTGTTACCAAACTTATCAACAACATCATGCTTGACGGTAAGAAAGGTGTAGCACAGAAAATTGTATACGGAGCATTTGAAAGAGTAGAGGCAAAGGCTGAGAAACCGGCGATCGAAGTGTTCGAGGAAGCTATGAACAACATGATGCCGGTTCTGGAAGTAAAAGCAAGACGTATCGGTGGAGCAACATATCAGGTACCGATCGAGGTTAGAGCTGACAGAAGACAGGCGCTTGCTCTTCGCTGGTTGACTATGTATTCCCGTCAGAGAGGCGAGAAGACAATGGAAGAGAGACTGGCAAACGAAATTCTTGACGCAGCGAACAACACAGGCGGAGCTGTGAAGAGAAAAGAAGATATGCACAAGATGGCAGAGGCAAACAAAGCGTTTGCACACTATCGTTTCTAAGAGCCGGACACTGCTGCGCCTCTTAGCGAGGCAGGTGCGAGGCATATTCTTCGGAAATTATCCCGAAGAATGACCAAATAGAGGAGGAAAAGATCTTGGCTGGTAGAGAATATCCATTAGACAGAACCAGAAACATCGGTATTATGGCGCATATTGATGCCGGAAAGACTACGACAACAGAGCGTATTCTTTATTATACAGGTGTTAACCATAAGATCGGTGATACTCACGAAGGAACTGCAACTATGGACTGGATGGCCCAGGAGCAGGAAAGAGGTATCACGATCACATCTGCTGCGACAACATGTCACTGGACGCTGCAGGAAAACTGCAAGCCGAAAGCAGGCGCGTTAGAGCATCGTATCAACATCATCGATACACCGGGACACGTTGACTTTACAGTAGAAGTAGAGCGTTCCCTGCGTGTGCTTGATGGTGCGGTAGGTGTATTTTGTGCCAAGGGCGGTGTTGAGCCTCAGTCAGAAAACGTATGGCGTCAGGCTGACACATACAACGTACCGAGAATGGCGTTCATTAACAAGATGGACATCATGGGCGCTGATTTCTACAACGCAGTAGAGCAGATTAAAACAAGATTAGGTAAAAACGCAATTTGTCTTCAGCTTCCGATCGGAAAAGAAGACGAGTTCAAAGGAATCATCGATCTTTTTGAAATGAAAGCTTACATCTACAACGATGACAAGGGAGATGACATCTCCATCGAAGAGATTCCGGAAGCAATGAAAGATGACGCAGAGCTGTATCATACAGAACTCGTAGAGAAGATCTGCGAGCTGGATGACGAGCTTATGATGATGTACCTTGAAGGTGAAGAGCCGTCGATAGACGAGCTGAAGAAAGTGCTGAGAAAAGCGACATGCGAATGTACTGCTGTTCCGGTATGTTGCGGTACAGCTTACAAGAACAAAGGTGTTCAGAAGCTTCTTGACGCAGTAATCGAATTCATGCCGTCACCGCTTGACGTTCCGGCTATTCAGGGTGTAGATATGGACGGAAATGATACAGTGAGACATTCTTCTGATGAAGAGCCGTTCTCAGCGCTTGTATTCAAGATCATGTCTGACCCGTTTGTAGGTAAACTTGCTTACTTCAGAGTTTACTCGGGAACAGTGAATTCCGGATCTTATGTGCTCAACGCTACAAAAGGTAAAAAAGAGCGTGTTGGACGTATCCTTCAGATGCATGCCAACAAGCGTGAAGAGCTGGATAAAGTATATTCAGGAGATATCGCTGCAGCAATCGGATTCAAGTTCTCTACAACAGGAGATACAATCTGTGATGAGCAGCATCCTGTAATTCTTGAGTCCATGGAATTCCCGGAGCCGGTTATCGAGCTTGCTATCGAGCCTAAGACAAAGGCTTCTCAGGGAAAACTTGGAGAATCTCTTGCAAAACTTGCAGAAGAAGACCCGACATTCCGTGCTCATACAAATCAGGAAACTGGACAGACAATCATCGCTGGTATGGGTGAGCTTCACCTTGAGATCATCGTTGACAGACTTCTTCGTGAGTTCAAAGTTGAGGCTAACGTAGGTGCACCTCAGGTTGCTTACAAAGAGTCCATCACAAAACCGGTTGATGTTGACAGCAAGTATGCGAAACAGTCAGGTGGACGTGGACAGTACGGACACTGTAAAGTTAAATTCGAGCCAATGGATGTCAACGGTGAGGAGACATACAAGTTCGAGTCTACTGTAGTCGGAGGAGCTATTCCGAAGGAATACATCCCGGCAGTAGGTGAAGGTATTGAGGAAGCTATGAAATCTGGTATCCTTGGAGGATTCCCGGTAGTTGGTGTTCATGCTAACGTATACGACGGATCTTACCATGAAGTCGATTCCAGTGAGATGGCATTCCACATCGCTGGTTCTCTTGCATTCAAGGATGCAATGAAGCAGGGATCACCTGTACTTCTTGAGCCTATCATGAAGGTAGAGGTTACAATGCCTGAAGAATATATGGGAGATATCATCGGAGACCTGAACTCACGTCGTGGACGTATCGAAGGTATGGATGATCTCGGTGGTGGAAAGATTGTACGTGCGTATGTTCCGCTGTCAGAAATGTTCGGATACTCTACAGACCTTCGTTCCAGAACTCAGGGACGTGGTAACTACTCAATGTTCTTCGAGAAATACGAGCCAGTACCGAAGTCTGTACAGGAGAAGGTATTATCCAATAAAAATGCCTAAAATATTATAAAAGGCTTGAAAATCGGCTAAGTTTGAAATATAATCAAACTTAGCCAGGTTTAAAATCGAAACCAAAACTAGGTTGCCCCATATCGGGCTATATTTTTAAGGAGGATATTCAAAATGGCAAAGGCTAAATTTGAAAGAAACAAACCGCATTGTAATATCGGTACTATCGGTCACGTTGACCACGGTAAGACAACTCTTACAGCTGCTATCACAAAAGTACTTTCTCACAGAGTAGAAGGTAACGCATCTGTAGATTTCGAGAACATCGATAAAGCTCCAGAAGAGAGAGAGCGTGGTATCACAATTTCTACAGCTCACGTTGAGTATGAGACAGCTAACCGTCACTACGCACACGTTGACTGCCCAGGACATGCTGACTACGTTAAGAACATGATCACAGGAGCTGCTCAGATGGACGGAGCTATCCTTGTTGTAGCTGCTACTGACGGAGTTATGGCTCAGACTAAAGAGCATATCCTTCTGTCCCGTCAGGTTAACGTACCATACATCGTTGTATTCATGAACAAATGTGATATGGTTGACGATGAAGAGCTTCTTGAACTCGTAGAGATGGAGATCCGTGAAGTACTTAGCGAGTATGACTTCCCAGGAGATGACACACCGATCATCCAGGGATCAGCTCTTAAGGCTCTTGAAGATCCAGACGGAGAGTGGGGAGACAAGATCATGGAACTCATGGACGCTGTTGACACATGGATCCCAACACCAGAGCGTGCTACAGATAAGCCATTCCTGATGCCAGTAGAGGACGTATTCTCTATCACAGGACGTGGAACAGTTGCAACTGGTAGAGTAGAGCGTGGAACACTTCACGTATCTGACGAAGTTGAAATCATCGGTATCCATGATGATGTTAAGAAGACTGTTGTAACAGGAATCGAGATGTTCCGTAAGCTTCTTGATGAGGCTCAGGCTGGAGATAACATCGGAGCACTTCTTCGTGGTATCCAGAGAACAGAGATCGAAAGAGGACAGGTTCTTATCAAACCAGGTACAGTAAACTGCCATAAGAAATTCACATGCCAGGTTTACGTACTGACAAAAGACGAAGGTGGACGTCATACACCGTTCTTCAACAACTATCGTCCGCAGTTCTACTTCAGAACAACAGACGTAACAGGTGTTTGTGAACTTCCGGCTGGTATCGAGATGTGTATGCCTGGAGATAACGTAGAGATGACAGTTGAACTGATTCATCCGGTAGCTATGGAAGAAGGTCTTCGTTTCGCTATC
>UMGX01024482.1_pt1 | contig 23536 bp, 26 predicted proteins | sample 1965411 | NCBI WGS metagenome assembly UMGX01 (sample SAMEA4836086, study PRJEB28245) | human gut metagenome | biome: gut microbiome; material: fecal sample | place: Denmark | collected 2008 | reverse complement strand
CCCGCCGCTGGGCTGGTCCGGCGGAGACCGTCTGACCGGGACGGCCCCGTGCAACATGAAGAAATGAGGAATGTTCATGAGCAGAAAACTGCTGCTGTTCGGCTTTGAGGAACTGCCCACCATTCTGGCTGCCGCGGCCGCCGCCGGGCCCTTCGGGGCGGAGGTGGTGCCGGTGGCCCGGCAGGACTACAACAAGCCCCTGGCGGTGCTGGCGGGGCTGGATGATGACCCCGGCACGGTACTGCCGTTCAACGGCGGCCCTCTGGGTGGGCGGATGGTGGTGCTGTGCGGCCTGGAGGACCAGGTGGACTGCCTTCTGCCGGCGCTGCGTCAGGCGGGGATCGGGCGGGACTGCCTGAAGGCGGTGCTGACGCCCCACAACCGGACCTGGACCGCTGTGAAGCTCTATCAGGAGCTGCTGCGGGAGCACCAGGCCATGAACGGGCGGTGAGAAGATGCGGATCCTAATCTCTGCCTGTCTGCTGGGGGCCCGCTGTCGGTACGACGGGGTCTCCAAGCTCCAGCCCTGGATCTCTGATCTGGCGGAGCGGCACATCCTGGTCCCCGTCTGTCCGGAGCAGCTGGGGGGTCTGCCCACACCCCGTCCGCCGGCGGAGCGGCGGGGAGACCGGGTGATGACCCGGGACGGTGGCGATGTCACCGCCCAATACCGCCGGGGCGCGGAAGAGGCCTTGCGTCTCTGCCGCCTGCTGGGATGCGAGGCGGCGCTGCTGAAAGAGCGGAGTCCCTCCTGCGGCAGCGGGATGGTCTACGACGGCACCTTTACCGGCGTGCTGACGGCGGGAGAGGGTGTCACGGCGGAGCTGCTGCGCGCCCAGGGCATTCCGGTGTACGGAGAGTCCCGGGTGGCGGAGTTGGCGGACCCCATCTGAACAGGCCAGACAGCCACGGACGGCGCAGCGCCCGGAGAACGGGGCGGCGCCGTTCTTTTCCTCCCCGGCACGGTTTACAACCAGGGGAAAACGTGGTAGACTCGAAGCCATGAATATGGGAGAGGAGAGAGAAACATGAGCCGACAGGATGTCCTGGCCCTGCTGCGGGAACAGGAGGGGGCGTTCGTCTCCGGCGAGGAGATCAGCCACCGGCTGGGACTGAGCCGCGCGGCCATCTGGAAGGCGGTGGATGCGCTGCGGAGGGAGGGCTACACTGTGGAGGCCCGCACCGGCCGGGGCTACCGTCTGCTGGATGCGCCGGACGTGCTGACGGAGCCGGAGATCCGCCGCTTTCTGGGGGAGACGGCCCGGGTGGGCCGGACCTTGGTGTGTCTGGCAGAGGTGGACTCCACCAATCTCCGGGCCAGACAGCTGGCAGCGGAGGGCGCAGCGGACGGCACTGTGGTGGTGGCGGACCGCCAGACGGCTGGCCGGGGCCGACTGGGCCGGAGCTTTCAGTCCCCCGGCGGCCAGGGGATCTACCTGACGGCCCTGCTGCGGCCGGATCTGCCGCCGGAGCGGCTGTCGCCGGTGACGGCCATGGCTGGAGTAGCGGTGTGTCGGGCCGTAGAGCGGCTGTGCGGCGTCAGCCCCGGCCTGAAATGGCCCAACGATCCGGTGCTGGATGGGAAAAAGCTCTGCGGTATTTTGACCGAGCTCTCCCTGGAGGGGGAGACGGCCCGCGTGCAGGAGCTGGTGCTGGGCATCGGAATCAATGTCTCCCAGCGGCCGGAGGATTTCACGCCCGAGGTGCGGGAGATCGCCACCTCCCTGGTCCAGGCCCTGGGCCACGCTGTGTCCAGGCCCGCCCTGGCGGCGGAGATCATCCGGGAGGTGGACCGCCTCTGCGCAGCCCTGGCGGCAGGAGAGACTAGTCCTTATCTGGCCGAGTACCGGCGGCGGTGCGTGAATCTGGGCCGGACCGTGCGGCTGCTGCGCCCGGACGGAGGCGGCGAGACGGCGGAGGCATTGGACATCGATGAGGAATTCGGCCTGGTGGTGCGGAGGCCGGACGGCGCGGTGAAGACCGTGCGGTCCGGCGAGGTGTCCGTCCGGGGCCTGTACGGATATACAGAGTGAGAGACAGGGGGAGATAGGGTTGAAAGAGCTTTGGACATTGTTTTGGACCTTCGCGAAGATGGGGGTCATGACCTTCGGCGGCGGCATGGCGATGCTGCCGATTCTCCAGCGGGAAGTGGTGGAGAACAAGCACTGGGCCACAGAGGAGGAACTGACGGACTACTATGCCATCGGGCAGTGCACGCCGGGGATCATCGCTGTCAACACGGCCACGTTCATCGGCCAGAAATACAAGGGCATCGCCGGGGGCATTGTGGCCACCCTGGGGGTGGTGTTCCCGTCTCTGGTCATTATCTCCATCCTGGCGGGGCTCATCAACAACTTCGCGGACCTGGCCTGGGTCCAGAACGCCTTTGCGGGTATTCAGGTGTGCGTGTGCGTCCTGATTTTCAACGCTACGGTGAAGCTGCTGAAGAAGTCCGTGGTGGATAAGCCCACGGCAGCGATTTTCCTGGCAGTGCTGGTGGGCAGCGCGGTGATGGATGTGTCCCCGGTGTGGTTCATCCTCGCGGCCGCAGTTCTGGGTATCCTGCTGAAGAACTGGGAGGTGAAGGGGGCATGATCTATCTGCGCCTGTTCTGGGAGTTTTTCAAGACCGGACTCTTTGCCATCGGCGGCGGTATGGCCACGCTGCCCTTCCTCCACGACATCGGGGAGGCCACCGGCTGGTTCACCCAGGCCCAGCTCATGAACATGCTGGCGGTGTCCGAGTCCACCCCCGGCCCCATCGGCATCAACATGGCCACCTATGTGGGCTTCACCGTTGCCGGTGTCCCCGGCGCGGTGATCGCCACATTGGGAGAGGTGACGCCCTCCATCATCGTGATCCTGATTATTGCCGCCCTGCTGCGGAACTTCCGGGAGAACCGATATGTGGACCGGGCCTTCTACGGACTGCGGCCTGCCTCTACGGGCCTGATCGGCGCGGCCTGCGTGTCCGTGGTACTTGAGGTGCTCACCAACATCGTGGTGGCGTCGCCGGAGACGGGGCTGTTCAACCAGTTCCAGCTGGGGGACGGCGGCCTGGCGGGCCTCATCAGCTGGCCGGGCCTGATCCTGGCGGCGGTGCTGCTGGCACTGACCAATTGGGTGAAACCCACGAAGAATCTCCATCCCATCGTGTTCATCGCCGCCTCTGCCGTGGTGGGCGTGGTGTTCCGCTTCGCGGGGGTATGAGGATAGACCGCCAGGACCTGTATGCCCTGTTGCGGGCGCGGAATATCCCCTATGAGGAGACGGCGCACCCGGCGGTATGGAGCATGGAGGAGCTCCACGCACTCTGTCTGCCGGGGGAGGAGCGGATCTTGAAAAACCTCTTCCTGCGGGACGACAAGAAGCGGCGGTAATCTGGTGGCCATAGACGGCGGCCGGACGGCAGACCTGAAGGCCCTGCGCCGGACACTGGACAGCCGTCCTCTGAGATTTGCGGACGCCGCAGACCTGGAGCGGCTTCTGGGCCTGCTGCCGGGACAGGTGACGCCGCTGGGGGCCCTCCGGGCGCCTGCCGGCACGGTCACCGTGGTGTTGGATGCGTCTTTGCGGGGCCGGACCGTGGGCGTCCATCCGCTGGAGAACACCGCTACCACGTTTTTGAATCTGGACGATCTGGCCGCGCTGCTGGAGGACCATGGTGTGCCGGTGATCTGGTGTCCGCTGTAATACGCACAAGCCGCCCGCCGGAGAATCCCGGCGGGCGGCTTGTGCCCATCTGGCGGCGGGCCGTCACTTCCCATCGATGTGGTGCTGGATCCGCTGCATGATCATGTCCAGGGCCACCAGGTTGTGGCCGCCCTCCAGCACCACGATGTCCGCGTACTTCCGGGAGGGCTCCACATACTGCTCATGCATGGGCTTCACAGTGGTGAGATACTGGGAGACCACGGACTGGAGCGTCCGGCCCCGCTCCTCCACATCCCGCAGGGCCCGGCGGAGGATCCGCTCGTCCGCGTCCGTCTCCACAAAGATCTTGATGTCGAACATATCCCGCAGAGTGGGGTTCTGGAAGATCAGAATGCCCTCCACAATGATGACCTTGGCGGGCTGGATCTCCACGGTTTGGTCGGTGCGGTTGTGCTCCACAAAGGAGTAGACGGGGCACTGGATGGAGCGTCCGGCCTTCAGCTCCTGCAGGTGGCGGATCAGCAGGTCCGTGTCAAAGGCGTTGGGGTGGTCATAGTTCACCTTGGCCCGCTCCTCATAGGTCCTGCCCACCTGGCGCTTGTAATAGCTGTCATGGCCGATGACGGTCACGTCTTTGCCGAAGTGTTCCTTCAAATGCCGGGTCAGAGTGGTCTTTCCGGAGCCGGTGCCTCCCGCAATCCCGATCAGGATGGTGTTCATGTTCCCGATTCCCCCTAAAATCTCCCAGTTCTGTGAAACAAAACCGCGTTCTTTTGCGTCCATTATAGAAGAGGCGCTCCCCAAAAGCAAGCGGAACCGCGGAAAAAGCGTAAATTTCCCAGGGAATCGACGCTTCCGGTCTTGACGGCACTGGGAAAAGCCGATATTATGTAAATTATGAAAAGCTGTTACGCGGGAGGATGACCCATGGCCATGAAACGCTGCCCCATCTGCGGGGAAAAGTATTCCGATACATACAAGAGCTGCCCCTTCTGCGAGGAGGAAGAGGCGCTGCAGAGCGGTGCACAGATCCGCAGGACCGCCCCCGGACGGGGCGGCAAACGGACGGCCGCCCGCGGCCGCCAGCCCAATCTGCTGAGTCCCATTCTGATTGTGCTGATCGTCATTATGGCGGCGCTGCTGGTCTACCTGCTCTTCGGCGACCGGATCGCCCAGCGCCTCTCCGGCGGAGAGGAGACCCAGGACACTTCCACAGAGGATGTGACGCCCCAGCCGCCGGACCCTGATACGGCGGACCCGGAGGGGGGAGACGGCGTGACCATGCCGGAGAGCGGCGGCACCGGCGAGATGGAAGACCCGAATGACGGCGGCACCACCACACCCGCCCAGACGGATCCCTCCACCCTGCCGGAGACACTGACCATCGCCTACCTGGGTTCCCCCCGGACGGAGTTCACCATGTCCGTGGGAGATGAGCCCATTCCCCTGACTGTCTCCGGCGGCAGCGGCACTTATACCTGGAGCAGCAGCGATGACGGCATTGCCTCCGTGGATTCCACCGGCCGGGTGACGGCCATCTCCTCCGGACAGGCCACCCTGACGGTGACGGACGGCTCCGGCAAGGGCACCTGCCTGGTGCGGGTCCGGGGCGGCAGCACCGGCACATCTACGTCTGCCAGCGGCGGCAGCACCGCGTCCGGCAGCACGCTGACAGCGGGGACCGCGGTGGTGGTCAACGCCGGGAACGGCGTGCGGGTCCGCGCGCAGGCCAACACCAGCAGTGAGATTCTGGCGACCCTCTCCAACGGCGACTCCGTCCGGGTGGTGCAGAGCGCCGGGAACGGCTGGTATCAGATCAGCTTTGTGGCCTCCGGCGGCGTAACCACCACCGGCTATATGATGGGCGAGTATTTGTCCAATTCCTGAAAAAATGACATGGCGATATCCCCGGATGTTGGATGACATTCGGGGATATTTCATTGCGCGCGGGGGAAAAGTGTGCTATCATTTTTTAGATATGAATTGATAAAGAAAAAGGAGAGTACCATGACGACCCGACAGTTTCAGGAGAGCTCCGCCCTGCGGATCTTCCTGTCCTACTTCAAGCCCCACCGGAAGCTGTTTTTCCTGGATATGTGCTGCGCCCTGATGATCGCTGTGATCGATCTGGCGTTTCCCTACGTCTCCCGGTGGTGCATGTACCAGCTGCTGCCTGAGAGCGCCTACCGGACCTTCTTCGCCGTGATGGCAGTGGTGTTCTGCGCATACATCCTGCGGTCCGTGTTCACCTATATCATCTGCTATTACGGCCACACCTTCGGCATCCTGGTGGAGGCGGACATCCGCCGGGACCTGTTCCGCCACATGCAGGAGCTGAGCTTCGACTACTACGACCGCAACCGTACCGGCCAGCTGATGAGCCGCCTGACGGCGGACCTGTTCGACATCACGGAGCTGGCCCACCACGGACCGGAGGACATCTTCATCTCCGGCGTTACCATTGTGGGAGCACTGGCCATCATGTTTACCATCCAGTGGCAGCTGGCGCTGGTGATCGCCTGCATCATCCCGGTGTTCTTCCTGGTGGTGTGGAAGTGCCGCAAGTCCATGCAGGACGCCTCGATCAAGGTGAAGCAGCGGACGGCCACCATCAACGCCGACATCGAGTCGGGCCTCTCGGGCATCAAGACCGCCAAGGCCTTTGCCAATGAGGAGGCGGAGCTGGAGAAGTTCGACGTGTCCAACGACAGCTTCAAGACCTCCAAGCGGGCGTTCCACCGGGCCATGGGCCGGTTCAACGCGGTGATGGAGTTCTTCCTGTGCATCCTCTCCGTGGCGGTGATCTCCGTGGGCGGCTTCCTCATCATGCAGGGCCGGATGGACACGGTGGACCTCATCACCTTCAGCCTGTATATCACGACCTTCGTAAACCCGGTGCGCAAGCTCTCCACCTTTGCGGAGCTGTTTGCCAACGGCACCGCCGGCTTTGCCCGGTTTGTGGAGCTGATGCGGGAGGAGCCTGCCATGCAGGATGCCCCCGATGCCACCACCCTTTCCCGGGTGGAGGGGCGCATCGACGTGGACCATGTGTCCTTCGCCTATCAGGATGACATGGCGGTGCTCCACGACGTGGACCTCCACATTCGCCCCGGCGAGACCATCGCCGTGGTGGGGCCCTCCGGCGGTGGTAAATCTACTCTGTGCCAGCTGATCCCCCGGTTCTACGATGTGACGGACGGCGCGGTCCGCATCGACGGCCACGACGTCCGGCAGGTGACCCAGGAGTCCCTGCGGCAGAATGTGGGCGTGGTGCAGCAGGACGTATTCCTCTTCGCCGCCAGCATTCTGGAGAACATCCGCTACGGCAAGCCCGGCGCCTCGGAGGAGGAGGTGGCCCGGGCGGCGAAGCTGGCGGAGATCTATGACGACATCGTGGCCCTGCCGGAGGGGTTCAACACCTATGTGGGGGAACGGGGCACCCTGCTCTCCGGCGGACAGAAGCAGCGCATCTCCATCGCCCGGATCTTCCTGAAGGACCCGCCGGTGCTGATTCTGGACGAGGCCACCTCCGCCCTGGACAGCGTGACGGAGGCCAAGCTCCAGGAGACCTTTGAGAAGCTGGCCCACGGCCGCACCACCATCATCATTGCCCACCGGCTTTCCACCGTCCGCAATGCGGACCGGATCGCCGTCATTGAGGACGGCCGCATCACGGAGCTGGGCAGCCACGACCAGCTGATGGCGAAAAATGGCGCTTATGCGGAGCTGGTGCGGACGCAGGAGCTGATCGGCCATGGAAAAGAGTAAGTTGCTGGACCGCTGCGGGGCCGAGGGGGAGGACCGGCTGCTGCTGGCCAAGGTCCTGGACCGGGCTGCCCAGGCGGAGGAGCGCAATATTCCCGCCTGTACGGACTTTCTCTCCCCACAGCAGCAGATGATGGCCGGGGACCTGCTGCGTCTTGCGGGCATCCCGGAGACCGCTTGGCTCCGTCAGGGAGGCTACCAGGGAGCGGAGCGGAACATCCTGCTTTTCCTGCCGGACTGGATGGAGCCGGAGACGGCGGAGCCCCCGCTCCGATGTCTGCGGGGGGCCTTCCGGCCGGACGACCGGCTGAACCACCGGGACATCCTGGGCAGCCTCATGGGTATGGGCATCGTCCGGGAGAAGGTAGGGGACATTCTGGTGTCCCCGGAGAGTGCGGACCTGATCGTGCTGGACACGGTGGCGGATTTCCTGCTCTCCAGCTGGAACAGCGCCGGCCGGGCGAAGCTGACGGTGACGGAGATCCCCGCCGCCCACCTCCACATCCCGGAGGTGCGGTGCGAGGAGGTGCGGGACACGGTCAGTTCCCTGCGGCTGGATGCGGTGTGTTCCACCGGTTTTCGGATGGCGAGAGGGAAGGCGGTGGATATGATCTCTTCCGGCCACGTCCAGGTGAACTGGCGGCCCTGTACGAAGGCGGACAAGCTGCTTACAGAGGGGGACACGGTCTCCGCCCGGGGATTTGGAAAATTTCAGTTGGCGGCGGTGGGCGGCGTCACGAAAAAGGGCCGCACCGCCATTGTGGTGAAGCGATATATTTGAGAGAGGAGGGTGCAGCGTGCTGGAATACGAGTTTGAAGAGGTATCCTGCGGCGAGGTCTACGGGTTTTACTTGCGGGAGACCGCTGCTCATCGGGAGGTCATCGTCCGCCGGGCGGCGGATGGCTGGCGATATGTGGGATGCATCCCCAAAAGCCAGCGCCGGCCTTACGGCTTTATCGAGAGCATCGACCTGGTATTCGAGCGCCAGCGGCCTGAGACCTGACAGGAGGAGCGAAACATGGAGCAAAAGCAGATCGACCGCATCAACGAGCTGGCCCGGAAGGCCAAGACACCGGAGGGCCTGACGGAGTGGGAGCGGATGGAGCAGGCGGCATTGCGGCGGGAGTACATCGACTCCGTGCTGGGGAACCTGAAGAGCCAGCTGGACCACACCTATGTGGTGGATGACCAGGGCAACAAGCGGAAACTGAAGCAGAAGGAGGACTGAGTGCCGTGGCCGGAAAGAAACAGAAGCAGGAAGGCGTTGGCGCTTGGATAGCCATCGTAATCCTCTTCGCCGTCGGCCTGTGGCCCATCGCCCTGGTGATGCTGCTGGTCAAACTCTTCGGAAACGACGGGCAGAAGCGGAGGCAGGCCCCGCCCCCGCTGCAGACGGCGGCGCCGGAGCCGGCGGCCGCCGCATCCGCCGGGACTGCCGGCAGGACCAAAAAGGCCGTGCGCAGCGCCATGAAGTCCCCGGCGGTGAAGAAGTCTAACGCCAAGTGGCTGAAGATCATTGGCGCGGTGCTGGCGGTCTGCGGCCTGGCGGCCTGCTGGTCCACCATCGAGATGATGATTTGGCTGGGCGGCGTGGAGCCTTGGTATATCGAAGAGCTGCTGTGGGCCTTAGCCATTGCTGCTGCCGGTGGGGCTATGTTCTGCAGCGGGGTCTCCATCGGCCGCAGTCTGAAGCGGTACAACAAGTATCTGGCCGTGGTTGGGAATTACGAGGCTATGGCAGTGGAACAGCTGTGCCGCACCCTGGGCTATTCCAGGGACCGGGTGGAGAAGGACCTGCAGAAGATGATCGATAAAGGCTACTTCGGGGATGAGGCGTATCTGAACATGGAGCTGGGGTATCTCTTCCGCAGCGGCCAGGCGGACGCGGACCTGAAACAGAAGCGCCGGCAGGAGGAGGCGGCCGCGGCGCCGCCCCCCAAGGAGACGGAGGAGGGCTGCTCCGGAATCCTGCGGAGGATCCGCCGGGCCAACGACGCCATCGCGGACCCGGGACTCTCTGCCAAGATCGACCGGCTGGAGACCATCACCGCCAAGATCTTCCGGGCGGTGGAGGAGGACCCGAAGAAGCGAGACCGGATCGATACCTTCCTGAACTACTACCTGCCTACTACCCAGAAGCTGTTGGACTCCTACGCGGAGTTTGAGGCTGCCGGGGTGGAGGGGGAGAACCTCCGCCAGGCCAAAGCCCGGATCGAGTCCACCATGGACCTGATTATCAAGGGCTTTGAGCACCAGCTGGACGAGCTGTACAAGGCCGACGCCATGGATGTGGACAGCGACATCCGGGTAATGGAGACCATGCTGGAGCGGGATACTGCCAGTGTGGAAAAGGACTTTGGCCTGGGAGAGTTCGCAGCGGAACAGAAGCCGGAAGAGACGGAATAAAAAGGGACCCGGCGCGGAAATCCGCGCCGGGTTTCTTTGCGTCGGGGACTTACTTGCCCCAAACGTCCGCTACCAGATTTTTGTACATCTCTACATAGAACAGGGAGTCCATGCCCAAGGTAACGCTGTCAAAGCCCTCGGCAAACCGCTGGCGGCTGGCTGCCGCACTGCCGGTAAAGATGATGGAGAGCTTGCCGCTGCGCTTGCAGGCCGCCTGGACCCGCAGGATGGCGTCATGGACCACCGGTGCGTTGAACTCGCCGGGGTGGCCCAGGGCAATGGACAGGTCAAAGGGCCCCACAAAGATGCCGTCTACACCGTCCATAGCGGTGATCTCCTCAATGTGCTCCAGGCAGCCCACAGTTTCGCACTGGGGCAGCAGCAGCGTCTCCCGGTTGCTGGTCTCCATATAGCCGGAAATGGAGACCGCATGGGCGGCGTGGCCCCAGCCGCCGTCCCGGGTGGGGCAGAAGCCCCGGTTCCCCAGAGGCGCGAACTTGGCATACCGGACCAGCTCCCGGACTTCCTCCACGGTCTCCACGCAGGGGACCACCACACCCTGGGCACCCACGTCCAGCAGCCGCAGCACTGCCGTGCGGGAGATCTCATTGGCCCGGGCCAGGGCCGTCAGGCCTGCGCCCTGGGCGGCGGCGATCTGGGCCGCAGCGGATTCGATCCCGGCGGGGGAGTGCTCCGTGTCCACGATCACATAGTCCAGTCCGGTATAACGCAGGCTCTCCACCGCCAGGGGGCTGCCGATGGCGGAGAAGGTTCCCAGGCTCTGGCGGCCCTGGTGAAATTTTTCTAAAACAGTATTTTCCATAGCATCCGATCCTCCTGAAAATCATTGATTCTATTATACCCCCCGGAGGATGCCTGTCAATTCCGGAGTAGCGGGCAAAACCCTCCAAAAATCATGCCAAAAACAGCAAAAGGGTTGGCCCAAAGGCCAACCCCTTCGTACTGATATGGAGAGTGCGGAAGGACTGCTTACAGCTCGCAGAGCTTGAGGAGCTCCTCCCAGTTTTTGTCCACTTCCTTCTGGACCTCTTCGATCATCCACTCGTTGCCGGGCTTGAACATGTGGGCAAAGCGGCCCTGCATCTTCAGGTACTCCTCCACCGGCAGCTTGTTCTTGGGCTTGTAGCTGAGGATGTATTTGCCCTCAACCACCTCGTACAGCGGCCACACGCAGGTCTCCACCGCCATCTTGGTGACCTCCATCAGCTTCTCGCTGGGATACCGCCAGCCGCGGGGGCAGGGCGCCATCACGTTCAAGAACGCCGCGCCGGGGGTGTAGATGGCCTTGTGGGCCTTCTCCGTGATGTCCTTGAAGTTTCCGATGAACGTGGTCTGGGCCACATAGGGGATGCCGTGGGCCACCATGATCTTCGTCAGGTTCTTCTTCTGCTGCATCTTGCCGGGGATCACCGTGCCCTGAGGCGTGGTGGTGGTGTCGGCAAAGTGGGGGGTGGAGGAGGAACGCTGGATGCCGGTGTTCATGTACGCCTCGTTGTCGTAGCAGACATACACCATGTCGTGGCCGCGCTCCATGGCGCCGGACAGGCTCTGGAAGCCGATGTCGTAGGTGCCGCCGTCGCCGCCGAAGGCGATGAACTTGTACGTATCATCCAGCTTGCCCCGCTTCTTCATCGCCCGGTATGCCGTCTCCACGCCGGAGATCGTGGCCGCCGCATTTTCAAAGGCGTTGTGGATGAAGCTGTCCTTCCACGCCGTGTAGGGGTACATGAAGGTGGAGACCTCCAGGCAGCTGGTGGCGGAGCACACCACCGCCTTGTCCTCCGGGTTCAGGGCACGCAGCACCGTCCGCACCGCGATGGGAGAGCCGCAGCCCGCGCACATTCTGTGGCCGCCGGACAGGCGGTCCTCTTTCATCAGGTTTTCTTTCAGACTATATGCCATGACTGTTTTCCCTCCTTATTCCCGGACGTCCAGGTAGCGATAGGTCTCGCCCACCTCGCCGGTGGCCGCGATCTTCTCCAGCTCCGCGAACACGTGCTGAATGCTCTCCACCCGCACGTCGCGGCCGCCCAGGCCGTAGATGTAGTTGATGCCCTTGGGGCCGCTGATGCCCGCCGCGTACAGGCTGGCCGTGACCTCCGCGAACATGGGGCCGCAGTGGGCGTTGAAGCTGTCGTCCTTGTCCATCACGGCGAAGGCCTTCACGTTCTTCAGGGCTTCGCAGATATCCTCACTGGGGAAGGGACGGAAGGAGCGGACCTTGATCTGGCCCACCTTCTTGCCCTGGGCCCGCAGCTCGTTGATGGCCTCCTTGGCGGTGCCGGCGGAGGAGCCGATGATGACGATGGCCTCCTCAGCGTCGTCCATCATATAGGTCTCGATCAGGCCGTAGGTCCGGCCGGTCATCTCGCCGAATTCCTTGCCCACCTTGCGGATCACGTCCTTGGCGTCCATCATGGCCTGGGCCTGCTGCCGCTTGGCCTCCATGTAGTACACGGGCGTGGCGTAGGCGCCCACGGCCATGGGCTCGCCGGGCTTCAGCAGCGCGTGGGCGGGCTTGTACTCACCCACGAACTCCTTGACCTTCTCTGTCTCCACCAGCTCGATGTTCTCGATGGCGTGGGAGGTGATGAAGCCGTCCTGGCACACCATGATGGGCAGGCTCACCGCCTCCGCGATCCGCATGGCCTGCAGGTAGTTGTCGTAGGCCTCCTGGTTCGTCTCCGCAAACAGCATCAGCCAGCCGGCATCCCGCACGCCCATGGCGTCGGAGTGGTCGTTGTTGATGTTGATGGGGCCGGACAGGGCGCGGCAGGAGACGGCCAGCGTGATGGGCAGCCGGTCGGAGGCCGCCACGTACAGCATCTCCGTCATGTAGCACAGGCCGCAGGAGGAGGTGGCGGAAATGGCACGGCAGCCAGCAGCCTCCGCGCCGATGCAGGTAGACATGGCGCTGTGCTCGCTCTCCACCGCGATGAACAGCGTGTCCACTTCCCCGTTGTCCACGTATGTAGAGAAGTACTGGGGGATCTCCGTGGACGGCGTGATGGGATACGCGCCCATCACATCCGGGTTGATCTGCTTCATGGCATAGGCGACCGCCTCATTGCCGGAAAGTCTTTCTCTGATTCCCATTGTTCCTTCCCCTCCTTATTTCTCGTCCTTGACCATAGTGATGGCCCCGAAGGGGCAGGTGTTGGCGCAGATGCCGCAGCCCTTGCAGAAGAAGTAGTCGAAGTCCTCCCGCTTGCCCTCGCCGTTCACCGGGATGGACATATCCGGGCACACCGGCGCGCACAGCAGGCACTGCCGGCACTTGTCCCAGTCGATCACGGGCTTCATGGTCCGCCAGTCGCCGGTCTCCACCACGCTGGACGTGCCGCCCTCATAAATGTTGCAGCCCGGGGTGATGTCCTTCCAGGTCACGTCCGGGGTCATATCCTTCGCCAGATGGCTCATCCTACCTGCACCTCCTCCAGAGATCTCTTCAGCGCCCGCATATTGCCCTCGATGACCTGGGGCTTGCTGGCGAACTTGTGCTTGAAGGAGCCCTCCATATCCTTGATGAACTCCTCCTCCCCGATGACGCCGGACACCCTCACGATGGCGGCCAGCATGGGGGTGTTGGGGAAGTTCTTGCCCAGCTCCTCCTCGCTGATCTTACCGGCGTCGATGGTGCAGACCCGGCCCTCGTAGCCCTTCAGCAGGGGCCGCAGCTCCGCGGGGGACTTGCTGGAGTTGATGACGATGGCGCCTTCCTTCTTCAATCCGGCGGTCACGTCCACGGCGGACAGCAGGGTCTCATCCACGACCACCACATAGTCCGGGAAGTAGATGTTGGAATGGACGGTGCTCCGCTCGGAGCTGATCCGGTTGTAGGCGGTGATGGGCGCGCCCATGCGCTCGGGACCGTACTCCGGGAAGCCCTGGACATACTTGCCCGTGTTGAACGCCGCGTCCGCCAGCAGCAGCGACGCCGTTTTGGCGCCCTGGCCGCCCCGGCCGTGCCATCGGATCTCTACAATGTCTTTCATGCTTGATCCTCCTCGTTCGGTTTGGCCCCCAAGCGGGGGCCGTCTCGAAATTTGCCGTTTTGAGTGCTTGTCAGCATGTATAGTATAGTCCTTTTCTGCGAGGAATGTCAATTCTATAACAAATTAGACAGTATAGAAATCTGTGAATGCCAGCGGCTTCTTTTTGTTATAAGTGCGCAAATAGCTGGGGACTCTGTTCTGTATTCCTGCCTTTTTGCACAAAAAAGAGTCCTTTTTTTCGGCGCTTTGCTCGCTGGAAGTAGCATACTCCAGTATGGCTGACAGGCTGGGCAGCCGCAGCACAGGTGAAAAGCGGCTCCCGGCACCGTCGTGGGCGCCGGGAGCCGCGGGATGTATTTGAAAGCCGCTTACCGGGCCGCCTGGAGCAGCTTTTCTGCAATGACCTCTACATCTTCACCGGAGGCCACAAAGTCCATGACATTGGGCAGGGAGAGGGAGCGGCGCAGCAGCGCCGTGTAGTAGCGCATCGCCCATTCCCGGCCGGTGACAGAGCAGTGCTGGATGATTTCCACAAGCTCTACCAGTTCCTCCCGGGACAGGTCGGGGACACAGGGCGGTTCCGGCGCCAGTGTGAGCCGTGCCAATGTGTCCAGGTCCGTCCAGCTCCAGTATTCCGCAAATTCCACATCAGTGTGGACTTTGCCCGTGAGAGCGGCCAGGTCCTCCAGCTCCGCGCCGGCGGTACCGGGTTCTTTGTCTGCAATGGCTGCAATCAGGGCCTCCACCGCGTCCAGCTTGCCTTCGTCGATTCGGGGAAACTCCAGTGCCTTTCTCATGGTGCGCCTCCTCTGAAATCTTAGCGTTTTCTTAACTTTACCAGAGTTTTGCAAGTTTGCCAAGACTAATCCGCTCCATGGGACTCGCAAACCGGACCTTGCATTTGAGGACGAGGTGTGCTATACTGCATAATCTGAAAACAATTCTCATTTTCAAAGGAGATCAGACTGTGGAAAAACGTATTCGGTTGTGTGCCGCGCTGGCGATGGTGCTTCTGTTGACCGCCTGCGGACAGGCTCCGGCGGAGCATGAGAGGGAAGAGCGGCTGACAGTGGTGGCTACGGTATTCCCCGCCTATGATTTCGCCCGGGCCGCCGGGGGAGAGCTGGCAGAGGTGCAGCTTCTGCTGCCGCCGGGAGCAGAGAGCCATTCCTACGAGCCCACCCCGGCGGACATTCTGGCAGTGCAGGAGTGCGATCTGTTCCTCTATCTGGGCGGCGAATCCGACGCTTGGGTGGAGACGATTCTGGAGTCCGTGGACATGCAGGGCGAGGCCCTGCGGATGGTGGACTGTGTGGACCTGCTGGAGGAGGAGACAGTGGGGGGCATGGAAGACCACGAGGGCCATGACCACGACCATGCGGAGGGGCCCGGCCTGGGAGAAGTGGTGGGCTACGATGAGCACGTGTGGACATCCCCGAAAAATGCCGCCGCCATCACCCGGGCGGTGGGGGACAGGCTGGCGGAGCTGGACCCGGCCAATGCCGGGACTTACGCCGCCAACACGGAGGACTACGCCGCCAGGATCGAGGCCCTGGACCGGGAATTCGCGGACTTCTTCGCCGGAGTGGAGGACCGGACCATGGTGTTCGGGGACCGATTTCCCCTGCGGTACTTCGCGGAGGAATTCGACATCGACTACTACGCTGCCTTCCCCGGGTGCAGCACCCAGACAGAGCCCTCGGCAGCCACCATCGCCTTCCTGACGGACAAGGTGCGGGAAGAGGGGATCCCCACAGTCTGGTACATTGAGTTCTCCAATCATCTGGTGGCGGACAGCATTGCGGAGGCCGCGGGCGTCAAGACGGCCCTGTTCCACACCTGCCACAATGTATCCACGAACGAACTGGAGGCGGGGGCCACTTACGTGTCCCTGATGGAGCAGAATCTGGAGACGCTGCGGGAGAATCTGTGATCTGAAAAGAAGAGCGCCGGGGCTGCAGCGGATGTCGCAGCCCCGGCTTTTTTATGGGAAACGGCGGAGAAGCCTTTGACAGGGGCGTGCTTCCGCCGTATCATAGGAGTCAGAGAGGAGAGATGGTATGCTGGCTTATACCTATTTGGAAAAAGGAACCTTCCGGCTGACGGACAAGCCGAAGCCTGTGCTGCGGGAACCTGGAGACGCGCTGGTCCGGGTGACGCTGTCCAGCATCTGCACCAGCGACCTGCACATCAAGCACGGCTCCGTGCCCCGGGCGGTGCCCGGTATCACCGTGGGCCATGAGATGGTAGGTGTGGTGGAATCGGTGGGTCCCGGCGTCCGGACGGTCCGCCCCGGCGACCGGGTGAGCGTGAATGTGGAGACGTTCTGCGGCGAGTGCTTCTTCTGCCGCCACGGGTATGTCAACAACTGTACGGATCCCAGCGGCGGCTGGGCCCTGGGCTGCCGGATCGACGGGGGACAGGCGGAATACGTCCGGGTGCCCTACGCGGACCAGGGTCTGACGAAAATCCCGGAGAGCGTTACGGACCGGCAGGCACTGTTTGCCGGCGACATCCTGGCCACCGGCTTCTGGGCGGCCCGCATCGCGGAGATTGGGCGGGAGGACACGGTGCTGATCCTGGGAGCGGGCCCCACAGGCATCTGCACTCTGTTGTGCGTGCTGCTGAAAGCACCTAAGCAGGTCATCGTCTGCGAAAAGGACCCGGCGCGTCTCCGGTTTGTCCGGGAGCACTATCCCCAGGTGCTGACGGTGGGGCCGGGGGAGGTGCTGGCCTTCACACAGGCCCACAGCGACCACGGCGGCGCGGACCGGGTGCTGGAGGTAGCCGGGGCGGAGGAGACCTTCCGCCTAGCCTGGCAGTGCGCCCGCCCCAATGCGGTGGTGACGGTGGTGGCGCTTTACGATAGGCCCCAGCTCCTGCCCCTGCCGGAGATGTACGGGAAGAATCTCACCTTCAAAACCGGCGGCGTGGACGGCTGTGACAGCCAGGAGATTCTGGACCTGATCGCGGCGGGAAAGCTGGACACCACGCCCCTCATCACCCACACTGTCCCTCTGCGGGATATCGCGGCGGCCTATGACCTGTTCGAGCACCGGCGGGACGGTGTCATCAAGGTGGCGGTGGACTGCAGCATGGCGTGAGGACAGCAGGACAACAGCTCCGAAGAGACAGAGAGGAGAGAGGCAGATGGATGATGGGATGCAGTGGCTGGCGGGAACGATCCTGTCGGCGGTGATCTCCAGCGTGATCACCGTGGGCTTCCTGTCCGCGCTTGTGACACGGCTGCAGATCCGGATCGACCACCGGAATAACGGGATCAAGCGGGTCTATGCCCCGGGAGAGCACAGCCGGGCACTGAAAAAGCAGCTGGCAGAGGCACGGGCGATCCAGCTTCTGGCATTGTCCGGCTATGGGTTCACCCATGCATACAGACGCATCCTGACCGACTGCGTGGCCAGGGGCGGGACAGTGGAATACCTGCTGGCGCAGCCCGGAACCGCCTATATGAAAGATGCGGCTGAGATCGAGGGCAGAGGGGCGGACTCCATCTCCGAGGAGGTCGGGGAGACCCTGAAGCTGCTGGAGGCCATCCGGCGGGACGCCGCGGAAAAGGCAGGGAAGCAGAAAGCGGAGCCGGGCAGAGTTCTCGTCAGGTATTTTCACACGGAGATGCGCGAACAGCTGATTCTCTGTACGGATCAGAGCGGGCGGCGTACGGCCTGGCTGTCGCTGCTGATCCCGCCGCTTCCGGCGCTGGAGTGCAACATGATCGAGTACAGGGACGCGGAGGACTGTGTGGATTATTATGAGGCCGTGAAGAGGCGCAGTGAGCCTTGCCCAGTCGCCGTCCCCGGCAGGATGCACGGAAAGGACTGAGACACCGGGCGCAGGCCGGTCCTCACCAGGCTATGCGGCGGTATTCGATGGCCCTGCACTGGCGGACCACTTGGGCACAGAGAGCGTTGTAAAATTGGAGATACTGTTTCTTGGCCTGGCGCTGGGCGCGCTGCTTCTCCTGAAACAGCCGCCACTGAGGGCAGGTCTTGTGGCAGCCCTCCCGGTAGGACGGACAGCCGGTTTGGCAGGGCAGCATGGGACATTCCTCCGATCTCGGATATTCTCCGCCCGGACACGGCCGGGGCAGGACTCTGCTGTCAGTGTAGTCTTTTTCCCGACGGCCTGCCACCTTGAAATGGTAAAGCGGGGGTAAAACCTCTGCGCAGGCGGAAAAACGGGGCTTGACAACCCCCGCGGTGGCATGGTAAAGTATTGGCTGTTCATCGGAGGGCTTGTGGCCGCAGTCACAAAGCCGGATAAGATGCTGGGGGGCGCCCGGTTTCTTGTCCGGCTTTTTTTCGCGCCTTTCCGGAGTTGAGGAGGGACATCATGGAAACAGAACAGACCTTTACACGGGGGCCGATCCTGTCGACCCTGCTGAAATTCGCCCTGCCGGTGCTGCTGGCTCTGCTGCTGCAGGCCATGTACGGCGCAGTGGACCTGCAGGTGGTGGGCAAATTCGGCACTGCGGCGGACATCTCGGCCGTCTCCACCGGCAGCCAGATCATGCAGACCGTGACCATCGTCATCACAGGTCTGGCTATGGGCATCACGGTCCTGCTGGGACAGAAGATCGGTGAGGACAGGCCGGAGGAGGCGGGGGCGGCTGTGGGCAGCGGCATCTGCCTGTTTCTGGTGGTGGCAGTGGCTGCCACAGTGGCGCTGGAGCTGGCGGCACCTCAGCTGGCAATGCTCATGCACGCCCCGGCGGATGCCTTTGACGGCACGGTGGAATATGTGCGGATCTGCTCCGGCGGCGCGGTGTTCATTGTGGCCTACAACCTTTTGGGCAGTATCTTCCGGGGGATCGGAGATTCCCGGGTACCGCTGATCACTGTGTTGATTGCCTGTATTCTGAATATCGGCGGCGACCTGCTGTTGGTGGGGGGCTTCGGCCTGAATGTGGCTGGCGCAGCCATCGCCACAGTCTTTGCCCAGGCAATGAGCGTGGCGCTGTCCCTGCTGCTGATCCGTGGAAAGCACTTGGCCTTCATACTCCGGCGGCAGGACATCCGGTTCAACGGTGCCATCATTGGACGGATTTTGAAATTGGGCAGCCCGGTGGCGCTCCAGGACCTGCTGGTGAATATCACCTTCCTGGTGATCATCGCCATCGCCAATTCTATGGGCACCATTCCCTCCGCCGGGGTGGGCGTGGCGGAGAAGCTGTGCGCCTTCGTCATGCTGGTGCCCTCTGCCTATATGCAGTCCATGTCCGCCTTCGTGGCGCAGAACATCGGCGCCGGGCTGGAGACCAGGGCCCGGCGGGCGCTGCTGTACGGCGTGCTGTCCTCCCTGATGGCGGGCCTCCTCATGGGCTGGGCGGCATTCTTTCACGGAGATGTGCTGGCGGGTATTTTCGCGGACGACCCGGCGGTGATCGCCGCCGCCTGGGAGTATCTCAAGGCCTACGCCATTGACTGCCTGCTTACCAGCTTCCTGTTCTGCTTTGTGGGCTTTTTCAACGGCTGCGGGCAGACGCTGTTCGTCATGGCGCAAGGAATGGTCGGGGCCCTGGGGGTCCGGCTGCCGGTGGCGCTGCTGGTGAGCCGGGCGGCGGACAGCTCTCTGTTCCATCTGGGGCTGGCCACCCCTGCCTCCACGGTGGTGCAGATTTTCCTGTGCGGAATCTGGTACCTGCGGCGCTCCCACCGGCTGAACCGGCTGGGGCTGATACGGAAATAAAAGATGCCCCGGCACCTTCGTGCCGGGGCTTTCCAGCGTGCCTGTCCGCAGGCAGCGGGACGGAATCATTGGAGTGCAGGACAGAAGACCTGCACTTGTCCCTTTGCTGGACAGGCTCAGTAGTTCCGCTCCATCTCCTGGATCTGCTGGTACAGCCAGTCGTTGACAGGGACGGAAATGCCGTGTTTGGCGGCCAGCCGGCGAATGATGCCTGCAAACAGCTCCACTTCGCTCTTCCGGTGGTTTTTGCCGTCCTGCCGCATAGAGGTCTCACCGTTGGAGGGCAGGTGGTCAATGATGTCCACCCATGCGGCCACGTCCTTCTCAGAGAGCGGGACACCCTCTGCATTGGCCACGGCGGCCACCTCCCGCATGGCGCCGATCATGGTGTCCCGGGGCTTTCCGGGCACCTGCAGCGGGCCGTAATCGCACTGGAACACCAGGGCGGCCTGGTTGCAGCCGGTGTTGCACAGCAGCTTGCTCCACATGTGGGTGCGGATGTCCGCCGGTACGACATAGGGGAAGCCGATGCTGTCAAAAAACGCGGTGAGCCGCTGGAGGCGGCTGGTGTCCTCCCCGGCGGGGACGCCTACTGCCAGTTCCCCAATGGGGTCGCAGACGACGCGGTTGCCCTCCTTCTTGGCGGCCATCCGCTCCGCCACGCACCAGACCACATGCTCCGGACCAAAGGCATCTCCCAGGATCTCCTCGCTGGAGATGCCATTGAGGACCGAGATCAGGAGCGTGTCCGGTCCCACCAGGTGGCGGCAGGTCTCGATGGCGTTCTGCAGACCGCCGAACTTGACGGCGAACAGCAGTAGGTCCACCGGCTCTGTGCGAGCGGCGGCATCGGTGTAATTGAAGTCGCAGGGTGCGTCGTTGTACCAAAAGCCCTGCTTCCGGTAGCGGGCGATCCGTGCGCCGTCTGCCAGAACGGGGACCTGCTCCTTGCCGAGCGCCCGTGTGAAGAGCGTGGCGTACAGGACGCCAAGGGAACCCAGGCCGATGACGCCGGCTGTTTGAATGGGTTTCATCAATCATTCCTCCTGTTCATCAAAACAGGGCGGCGGAATGCTCCGCCGCCCCTGTTGCTTACGCGATCCGAGCCAGCCACCGCAGATCGTAGGGCTCAAACACGACCTTTTCATAGGCGTCCACATCCAGGGGCGTGCCGTCCCAGTCGGAGTGGATGTCGCCGTTCTGCTTGATGAGGATGTCGTAGAGGATGTCGTAGGTGACGCCGCTCACCGGGTCCGTCTCCACGATGGTGGAGTAAGGCAGCGTCTTGTGGTATGTCAGCTCCATTCCCTTGTAGTCGAAATGGAAGCCGCAGCGCATCCGGCAGCCGTCCAGTCCCGTGTACCGGGCCACCTTCTTCAGATCCTGGAGGATTTTGTCCCCCTCCTCCTCATAGAGGTTCTCCGGTGTGGTGGCGGTGTAGTCGAACCGGAACTGAATGGAGGCGCCCGGGAGCTTGCGGAACCGCTCCATATAGGGCACCAGCTGCTCGGCGGGATAGTTCTTGTACAGCACGCAGTTCACCCGGAAGGGCACCGGCAGCTTGGAAAGCAGGCCGTCGTTGGATTCCACCACATAGTGCTGCATGTGGCGGGAGACGTTGATGCAGGTGATCTTGTGTCTGTTCCGCTCCGCAAATGCCAGAATGTCCGCCTCGGACTGGTGCTCGGAGACGGGAAGGGTGGTGTTGATATATACCTTGTGGGTAGTGGGGATTTTGTCCAGCATCACCTGGAGGGACTCCAGGTTGGCGAAGGGCTCACCCCCGGTGAAGACGAAGTCGCAGTCGGGCGTGATGGCGTCCATCCGCTCGATGCTCCGGCAGATCTTCTCCAGGGAAAAACCTGTCATATCCGCATACTCGCCTTTATTGATGCAGAAGGGGCAGTGGTTCTTGCAGTCGTAAGGGACAAAGATCGTCACCGTGGCGCCGCCCTCCCGCGTCTTATAGGGATGTTTCATATCGATCGGCCTTTCAGAGTAAAATGGAAAATCCGTGAAAAAATGGTCTCCAAAAACCGCGTTGAAGGTCTTGCAGACAATGTTATATTTTAAAGGATTTTTCAACAGAGGTCAAGAGTAAAAGGGAAATTCCCCGTGAGAAACTCCGAAAAAACGCTGACACTTCTGGAAAACCTGCACAAATCCCGCCTGCAGCGCCGCCCCAGTGGAAAGATGCCGGTGAAGGCAGGGCTGTACATTTCCCGGAGAAAATGCTATAATAACAAACTATGCAATTGTGTTTCAAGAGAGGAGGCGGACCCATGGAGATTCTGCAGGGGCTGCTGGACAACCTGACGGCCCTGCTGGCGGCACATCCGCTGGCGGGGGAGTGGTATATGGCCTTTGTGCGCTTTCTGTTTCCGGCTCTGGCCGTGCTGATCCTGTACCGGGCGGTCCGCTCTCTGCTGCGGATTCCCCACACGCCGGAGAACTGGGGCCAGCTGAGCCTGCCAAACGGCACGTCCCTGCCCCTGACCCACTGGGAGAACATCCTGGGCCGGAGCAAGACGGCGGACATCTATCTGAACTATCCCAGCATCTCCCGGCAGCATGCCGCCCTCTGCCGGGGCGAAGATGAGAACTGGACGCTGTACGACCTGGGGTCCAAGGGCGGCACGGCGGTGAATGGGGAGAAGGTGGCGTCCTCCGTTCCCGTGAAGCTGGGGGATACCATCACTTTAGGGGGCGTGCCGTTGATCTTCCTGCCTCAGACCGTGGCGGAGCGGGAGGAGCAGGAGGCGAAGCGCCGGGCGGAGCGCCCCGCCGCCATCTGGCCGTCTTTCCTGTGGCTGACGGTGTTTCAGGTGCTGGCCTGTCTGCAGCTGCTCGTGGCCGCCGGGACTGAGGCCACCATCGCCATCCCCCTGGCCTTCCTGGGGCTGACGGTGCTGATGTGGCTCTATTACGCGGCCCTGCGGGCCACTCGCTGCGTGGGCTTTGAGATGGAGACCATCGCCTTCTTCCTCTCCACGCTGTCACTGTCCATCACTGCCTCCAGTGCCCAGAGCAGTCTGTTCAAGCAGTTCCTGGCTATTTTGCTGGGGCTGGCGCTGTTTTTGGTGCTGGGACTGTTCCTGCGGGACCTCAGCCGGGTGCAGAAGAACCGCTGGCTCATGGCGGCCGCCGCCATCGGCCTGCTGGGCATCACCCTGGTGATCGGCAACTCCAAATACGGCGCCGTCAACTGGATCTCCATTGGCGGCATGTCCTTCCAGCCGTCGGAGATCGCCAAGATCTGCTATATCTTCGCCGGCGCCGCCACACTGGAGCGGCTGTTCCACAAGCGGAACCTGACCCTCTTCATCGTGTTGACAGGCGTGTGTATCGGCCTGCTGGGCCTGATGAGCGACTTCGGCACCGCGGCCATTTTCTTCGTCACCTTCCTGGTGATCGCCTATATGCGGTCCGGGGATTTCGCCACACTGTCTTTGATCTGCGGCGGCGCTGTGTTCGGAGCGGGCATCATTTTGAAGTTCAAGCCCTATATCCTCAGCCGCTTCGCCTCCTGGGGCCACGCTTGGGAGGCCGCCTCCACCACCGGCTACCAGCAGACCCGCACCATGTCCGCCGCCGCCTCCGGGGGCCTTTTGGGTATGGGGGCCGGCAACGGCTGGCTCCATAACGTGGCGGCGGCGGACACAGACCTGGTGTTCGGTATGCTGTGCGAGGAGTGGGGGCTGCTGATCGCCGTGCTGGCAGTGGGCGCCATCATCACGTTGGCGTTTTTCGCCGCACGGGCCTGCCGGGTGGGGAGGTCCAGCTTTTACACCATCGCAGCCTGCGCGGCATCGTCCCTGCTGGTGTTTCAGACCTGCCTGAACGTGTTCGGTTCCGTGGACCTGCTGCCCCTCACCGGCGTCACGTTCCCCTTTGTCTCCAACGGCGGCTCCGCTATGATGTCCGCGTGGGGGCTCCTAGCCTATCTGAAGGCCACAGATACCCGGGAGAACGCCAGCTTTGCCATCGCC
>UMGX01044848.1_pt1 | contig 23715 bp, 25 predicted proteins | sample 1965411 | NCBI WGS metagenome assembly UMGX01 (sample SAMEA4836086, study PRJEB28245) | human gut metagenome | biome: gut microbiome; material: fecal sample | place: Denmark | collected 2008 | reverse complement strand
CACATCGGTCTGTACCGTGACCATGAGACCCTTGAACCAGTAAGATACTACTGCAAACTGCCATCCGATATCAACGAGCGTGAAGTAATCGTTCTCGATCCAATGCTCGCTACCGGTGGTTCTGCTGTTGAAGCAATCAAAATGCTCAAAGAAGCTGGTGCAACCAACATCAAATTCATGTGCATCATTGCTGCTCCAGAAGGTCTGAACGCTCTGATGGATGCTCATCCAGATGTACAGATCTACTGCGCTGCAAAAGATGACAAGCTCAACGAAGACAAATACATCGTTCCTGGTCTTGGTGACTGCGGCGACCGTATCTTCGGCACCAAATAACAGGCTGAGCCTGCACCCTGTTTCGCGCTTCGGTTAACTGAGAGATTGTCATTTTATCACACGACAATCGCCCGTATTAGCACACTCGCTCGTTAGCGCATCAGGGGGGCGTGACTGCGCCAGCGTCACTGCGGGGCACCGCCCCAAGAGAAGATATCAAAGAGGATACTTCCTCTTTGATACGCTTTTGGATACTTTTCTCGTAAAAGAAAAGTATCCGCGGGCGTGGGGTGCGTAACCCCACCATATTGAGTCTGGGTAAAGTATCTCGTTTTTGTTTAACAAAAAACAATTATTTTACCTCATGGTAAAAAGACAGATAAACACAAAAGTTTCGGGGAAGATTTTCAATCTTCCCCTCTTTTTATCCCCCATTTCTGATTTTTGCAAAAAGAAAAAGTTTCAACATTTCCAATTGGAAATGTTGAAACTTTTGTTGTTTTAGATTATTCTACTGCGATCAGGTCTTTTGTATATTTGTTCAGAACTTCGCAGCCATCCTCAGTAACCAGTACCAGATCCTCTACACGAACACCAAACTGACCTGGCAGATAGATTCCTGGCTCAATCGAGAATACCATGCCTGGACGTGCGATTACTTCGCAGTCGGATGCAACCGGTGGTTTCTCGTGCTCCTTCATGCCGATGCTGTGTCCGGTACGGTGGGTAAAGTATTCCCCATAACCTGCATCCTCGATCACCTTTCTTGCTGCAAGGTCAAATTCCTTGAAAGCAACACCTGGTTTGATCTTCGCAATGGCAGCTTCGTTTGCGTGGCGGACTGTCTCGTAAACTTCGCGCTGTTTCTCGCTGACGCTCTTATAGAAAACGGTTCTGGTCATATCGCACCAGTAGTGATTGAACGGCGCACCGATATCGATTACGATGCTGTCGCCTTCCTTCAAAACAGTTTCGTCTGCATCATGATGTGGGTCTGCTCCATTTTTACCCATACCTACAATCGAGAATCCCAGACTGTTGCAGCCTCTTGCTTTAAAGAAGTTTTCCACCTTGAGGGCAAGCTCTTTTTCTGTAACGCCTTCCCGAATTGCATGGATTACCATATCCATACATTCATCGTTGATCAGCGAAGCTTCTCTCATGCGCTGACGTTCTTCTTCGTCTTTGTACATAGTGGACTGTTCTACTGGCAGGGAGCCCATTACTGGTTTTACATCAGGGCGCAGCTGCATCAAACCAATCAGGAAACGGCTTGGCCAGGTTTCATCAATGCCGAGCTCTCCTGCTTTCACAGTCTGAGCCAGCTGTGCAACCGGATTGTCGGTATCGGTGTGTTCCTGCAGCTCCATTCCTTCCTGAGGCTGAACACCAAACAGTTTATTTCCAAAAAAGATGGTTCTTCCGGTATCATCCAGATATACCGCCATCATACGCTCCATTGGAGCAACCCAGATTCCAGTCAGATAGTACACCGGTTCTGTCTCGGTAACAATCATCTGATGCAGTCCGGCTTTTTTCATATTTTCGCGAACCTGCTCTAATCTTGCTTGATTCATGTTAAACACCCTTCCATTGCAAATTCAGCGGATCTTCCCGTTGTTGCATTTATTATAGCATAATCCAGCCAAAAAAGAAATTCCCTTATCCTTCTTCACTAAACAATTCAAAAATTTCTCCTGATCTATTGACAAAAACGATGAAGCAATATATAATTTGTAACTATTGATACTTTTGTAATGTCTGTTACATTAATTTATGGAGGATGAGCAAACAATGCGGCAAAACTCTAAGGTAAGGGACATCAGTTTAATGGCACTTTTTTCTGCACTGACTGCAATCGGTGCATTTATCACAATTCCCATTCCACCTGTACCATTTACGCTTCAAATCTTTTTTGCGATTCTTGCCGGAGCACTGCTTGGTTCCAAACGGGGCTTCATCAGCGTTGGAGTATATGTACTGCTTGGATTATGCGGACTTCCGGTCTTTACCAAAGGTGCAGGATTATCCTATATCTTCCAGCCAACCTTCGGATATCTTGCCGGATTTATTCTGGGAGCATGGGTGTGTGGAAAGGTGATCGAGCTGCGCAAAGACTACTCCTTCAAGACCATGCTGCTGGGATGCTTTGCCGGAGCAGGAACTGATTTTGCCATTGGTGTTGTATATTTTTATGCCATCATGAACCTTTATCTTGGCAAGGGCATGAGTCTGTGGGCGGTGCTGTACTCCACCTTCCTCATCTTCATTCCGGCAGATGCTGTTCTGATGGTTCTGGCAGCATACCTTGGCAAGCGCCTTACCCCTATTTTAAAACGAGAACAACTTATTTCATGATACTTCTTCTTCATTAGAGACGGTCGGACTATTTTGAGTCTGACCGTTTCTTGTTTTGCTCAGCAAAAGCTGATACAATAGGGAAAAAGGAGCGATTATGATGAATATAGATTCCCCCAAATCCTCTCAGGCACAGGAAAAAGGTGATCTTCTTTATGATCTAATTTTATCCCAGCAGCAGGACGAAGAAGAAATTCAAAACACCCTTTATCAAAATCAGGTTCTGGAAAATTTCGTCAGCAGCAATATGGAGTTTAAAAACTGCACCTTCCAAAGCTGTCAGTTCTTAGGCTGCCGGATGAGTAACTTTTCCTTTGTGGATGTTGTAATGGAAAACTGCAATCTTTCCTCCTGCCAGCTGTACGACCTTGCAACTCAGAGGGTGAGACTAAAAAACTGTAAACTGATGGGCACCAACCTGAGCCAATCCCTGCTTCAAAACACCGCCTTCCTCGGCTGCAATCTCCGCTATGCTTCCCTCTCCGGTTCCAAACTAAAGGCAGTGGAATTTAACGGCTGCTCGCTGGAAGAGGCAGATTTAAGCGAAGGGGAACTCAAATCGGTCGAATTTTCCGACTGCGACCTACGAAAAATCCAGCTGCTCCACACTCCTCTTGACGGAATTGACCTGCGCAGCTGCGAAATCGGCGGACTGAAGCTCAATATCAACGACCTCAAAGGAGTGATCGTCACCGCGCAGCAGGCAATTGACCTTGTCTCCTTTTTAGGGGTTGTGGTCCGATAAAAATGGAGGTATTTTATGAAGATATTAGTCGATGCAGATGCCTGTCCCGTAGTTGATCTGACTGTACGGGAGGCAAACAACAGACAGATTCCCATTATCCTGATTACCGATACCTCTCATGTTTTAAACCGCACCGATGCCGAAATTATTACAGTGGAGAAGGGCAGTGATTCTGCAGATTTTAAGCTGGTCAACCTTGTTGAAAAAAATGACCTTGTTGTGACTCAGGACTACGGTCTGGCGGCAATGGTACTGGCAAAAGGCGGACGGGCACTCAATCAAAACGGGATGATCTATTCCGAGCAGAACATGGACACCCTGCTGTTTACCCGCCATGTCGCCAAAAAAGTACGAATGGCAGGTGGCCGAACGAAAGGTCCTCATAAACGGACAAAGGAACAGGATGAAGATTTTCTGCGCACTCTGCAAAAAATGCTGGATCGATAGATTTTATATGATGTTTTGCTCTTCACTTTCTTGATGCAGATGATCCAGTGCAAAACGGATTGCCTGACAAATCCATTGATTGCGGGAAATGTGCTCTTTTTCTGCTAATTGCCCGGCTCTTTCTACTGTTGTTCTTTTGATTCGAACTGTGATGGTACGCATTTGGGATTTTGATTTGACTATTTTTTTCATAAAATCACCTCATAAGCTCTAATATGACATTTAGTAAATGTCATATTAGAGCTTATTTTAGCACAAAATATTCTTAATGACAATTACTAAATGTCATTAAGAGGTGAGTATATGTACAAAAACAAAAATGGAGACCGTAACAATATTTGTGGAACTAAAATAGCCGCCCTTAGAAAAGCTATGGTACCTGCAATCTCCCAAAACAAATTTGCCAAGTTAGTTCAGTTAGAAGGTCTGGACGTGGATAAAAATGCCATCCAAAGAATTGAATCTGGCAAAAGATTTGTTACTGATATTGAATTAAAAGTATTTGCTAAAATTCTCAACAGCACTACTGATGAACTTTTAAAATAACTTCAAGCTGGTTTCGTCCGCTGCGGCGTGCGATCAAATGATTTGCCCCGACGAAAACTTCCGTTTCGCTCTGTCGAAACTTTTTTCTCAAACTTCCCGCCGTGAGCACAAAAGTTAAGATAAAGAAAAAACTATAACGCGAAACTGCTTTGGTACTTTCTCAGAAAGTACCAGGCTCAGCCTGCAATTTTTTGAAAAAAATTGAGTAAAACTTTTGTTTTTTCTGCGGTTTTGTGGTATTCTAGTATTTGTAAAAATATTGATTTTTCGTATCAATCCATACGATTTCGGACAAGTCCGAATCTGTTTGATAAAGGAGAGGAAAAATATGGATCATCAGCGTCTGGCACAACTGCTTTTCCCTGATATTACAACAACACCTGAGGACATCGAAAAGATGTATCCACCAAGAAATCTTCCAGAAGGAGCAAAGGTTACCCGTATGGCACCAAGCCCAACAGGCTTTATGCATCTGGGCAACCTGTTCAGTGCTATCGTCGGTGAGCGTCTGGCTCATCAGAGCAACGGCGTATTCTTCCTGCGTATTGAAGATACCGACCTCAAACGTGCTGTGGAAGGCGGCGTGGAAAAAATTATCAATGTCTTCAACCATTATGGCTTAATCTTCGATGAAGGTGCTACCATCGATGGCGACAACGGTGCTTATGGTCCATATCGACAGCGTCAGCGCGCAAACATCTACCAAACCTTCGCAAAACAGCTGGTAGAACGCGGACTTGCTTACCCATGCTTCTGCACCGAAGAAGAGCTGACCGAAATGCGTGAAAAACAGCAGGAAATGAAGATCAACTTCGGTTACTACGGTGAATGGGCAAAATGTCGCAATCTGAGCTTTGAAGAAATCGAGGCAAACATCAAAGCTGGCAAACCATACGTTCTGCGCTTCCGCTCCGAGGGTGACCCAAACAAGAGATTCACCCATCACGACCTGGTAAAAGGCGACATCGAACTGCCGGAAAACGATCAGGACATCGTTCTGCTCAAATCCGACGGCATTCCTACTTACCACTTTGCACACATCATCGACGATCACTTCATGGGAACCACCCATGTTGTCCGCGGCGAAGAATGGCTTGCTACTTTGAATATTCATCTCCAGCTGTTCCGCACTATGGGATGGAAAGCTCCAAAATATGTTCATACCGCTCAGCTGATGAAGATGGACGGCGGCTCCAAGAGAAAACTTTCCAAGAGAAAAGACCCTGAGCTTGCTCTGGACTTCTACAACGCAGAAGGTTATCCGGTTCCATCGGTGCTCGAATACCTGATGACACTCTTAAACTCCAACTTTGAGGATTGGAGAATGGCAAACCCAACCGCTCCGATGAACGACTTCCAGTTCACCACCAAGAAGATGAGCAACAGCGGTTCCCTGTTTGACATCGACAAATTAAAAGATGTCAGCAAGAATACTATCTCTGTTATGAGTGCTGACGAGGTTTACAACGAAGTAACTACCTGGGCAAAAGATTTTGACCAGCAGCTGTACAGCCTGCTCACCGCTGACGAGCAGAAAGCAAAAGCAATCTTTGCAATCGGCCGCGGCGGGGCAAAACCAAGAAAAGACCTTGCTGTTTGGAGCGAAGTCAAGGATTATGTTGCTTTCTTCTACGAAGAGTTGTTTACTCCGGCAACCGAATATCCGGAAAACATCTCCAAAGAGGACACTCTTGCAATCCTCAACCAGTACAAAGGCATCTACAGCGCAGCAGATGACGGCGAAGTTTGGTTCAACAAGGTTCGCGAGATGGGCGAAGCGCTCGGATTTGCTGGCAAACCAAAGGATTACAAGAAAAATCCAGATCAGTTTAAAGGTCATGTCGGCGATGTCAGCCAAGTTATTCGTTTGGCAATCACCGGCAGAACCAACTCCCCTGACCTGTGCAGCGTAATGCAGATTCTGGGTGAAGAAACCTGCCAGCGTAGACTCTCTCAGGCAATCGAAACAGTAAGCCGCTAATGCGCGAAGCGTTATAAAAGTTTTGTCAACTTTTTCAAAAGTTGTCCAGTCCAGAGTGAAACTCTGGTCGCACTCCGCAGAGTGCGAAACATCTCTTAGTGCCACAGGGGCGTTGCCCCCGTACCCCCACAAACTTTTGTGGACAAAAGTTTGACAAAAAACTTCTTTTTCTATTATAAGAACTAACATTTATTTCCCCCGAAAGGACTGAATATAATGGCTGACGAAAAAGTTTTGGACACTGAAAATATGTCCAACTTTATCCATGATATTATTGACGAAGACCTCGCCGAAGGCAGAGTAGAGAAAATTCACACCCGTTTCCCACCAGAACCAAACGGCTACCTGCACATCGGTTCTGCAAAGGCAATCTGGATCAATGCCGGAACTGCTCAGAAATATGGCGGTCTGTTCAACCTGCGCTTCGATGACACCAACCCTGTCCGCGAAGACGACGAATATGTAAAATCCATCGAAGAGGACCTGCGTTGGCTGGGTGCTGAACCAACCGGCGGTATCTACTACGGTTCCGACTACTTTGATAAATGCTATGAGTTTGCAATCAAACTTATCAAAGAGGGTAAGGCATACGTTGACGATCTGAGCGCTGACGAGATGCGCGAATACCGTGGCACCCTGACCGAACCTGGCAAAGAAAGCCCATACCGCAACCGTTCTGTTGAGGAAAACCTCGATCTGTTCGAGCGTATGAAAAACGGCGAATTCCCGGACGGAAGCCACACTCTCCGCGCAAAAATCGACATGGCATCTCCAAACATGAACCTGCGTGACCCTGCAATCTACCGTATCGTTCATGCACATCATCATCGTCAGGGTGACAAATGGTGTATCTATCCACTGTATGACTATGCTCATCCAATTCAGGATGCTCTGGAAGGCATCACCCATTCCCTGTGCTCCATCGAATTTGAGAACCATCGTCCACTGTATGACTGGGTTATCAACAACGTTGGCTTTGAGCACAAACCACATCAGTACGAATTTGCCCGCCTGAATGTTACCCACACCGTTATGAGCAAACGTTACCTGCGCGAGCTGGTGGAAACCAAGAAGGTTGACGGCTGGGATGACCCAAGAATGCCTACTATCTCCGGTCTGCGCCGCCGCGGCTATACTCCAAGCGCAATCAACGAGTTTGTTAAAAAAGCAGGCGTTGCAAAGGCTTACAGCATTGTAGACATCGGTTTGCTGGAACACTGCATTCGTGATGAACTCAACACCAACGCTCAGCGCCGTGTTGCTGTTCTTCGTCCAATCAAAGTCGTTATCACAAACTATCCTGAAGATAAAGAGGAATACTTTGAACTGCCAAACATTCCAAAGAATGATGAAGCTGGTGTAAGAAAAGTTCCATTCACCCGTGAACTTTACATCGATGCAGATGACTTTGCTGAGGTACCACCTCCAAAATTCTTCCGTATGAAACCAGACGGTGAAGTTCGTCTGATGGGCGCATACATTGTAAAATGCAACGAGGTCATCAAGGACGGCGAAGGCAACGTTGTTGAACTGCATTGCACCGCTGATCTGGAAACCGGCAACGGCAACCCTGTTGACGGCAGAAAGATCAAAGGAACCATCCACTGGGTATCTGCAAAATATGCTATCGATGCAACCGTTCGTCTGTACGACTACCTGTTCACCCTGGAAAATGTAAACGATGTACCAGAAGGCACCAACTATCTGGATTACCTCAATCCAAACTCCCTGACCGAACTGACCGGATGCAAGCTGGAACCAGCTCTTGCTGATGCAAAGGTTGGCGACAAATTCCAGTTTGTCCGCACCGGCTACTTCTGCAAGGACAGCAAGGATGAAGGCGTATTCAACCAGATCGTCGGACTCAAAGACAGCTGGGCAAAAGAAGCTAAAAAGTAAACTATAACGTCCGGCAGCTCCTCGCTGCCGGACGCTTTGTTCTATCTTACTCCCACGCCAAAGGAGGGTTTCTGTGAAAAAAATCGCTGTACTCATCTACCCCAACTTTTCTTTGTACGAAATCACCTGCCTGACTGAAGCTATGATGTGGTTTGAACAAAAGGTAGATATTTTTGCTTCTTCCCAACTGCCTATTCGTTCTGAAGATGGCTTTCAGATTATTGCAGACAAAACATTGGACAAATTCTCATCCGAAGACTATTCCTGCATTATCCTGCCAGGTATGATGATTCCCTTTGATGCTTTGTTTGACCCAAAATTGATTGATTTTTTGTGTCAGCTCAAAGGGAAAAATATTCTGATTGGCGCAATTTCTGCTGCTCCCATGCTGCTTGCAAAAGCAGAACTTTTGGATGATGTACACTTTACCTCCGGCATCTGGGAAGAAATCTGTCAGACTCTTCCCTTTATTCCCCACCAAAACATCCTGCACAAACCTTTGGTTAAAGATAAAAATATTATCACCGCCGTAGGATTTGCTTTCCGCGAATTTGCAGAAGAAATCATCCGTACTCTAGGGATTGATGACTGCAAAAATGGATTATTTCGAGGAGTTTACAAAGAATTTTCCGAGCAGGAAATGACCCATTATATGGGAGAAGAAAACTTAAAACAGTTTATGCAGGAGTATGAATCCTATCAAACACAGAACAACGTATAACATAGGGAGGACAATATGAACATCAGACACGCACGTCCAGATGACCTGAACAAAATCATGGAAATCTACCAGTATGCCAGAACTGTGATGGCACAAAGCGGTAATCCGGGACAATGGGTAAACGGATATCCGTCCCGAGAACTGATCGAAGGCGACCTTAAAAAAGAACGCCTGTTCGTTCTGGAAAATGAGGGAGAGATCGAAGCGGTATTTGTTTATTTTATTGGGGATGAACCAAATTATCACAAGATAGAAGGAGCATGGCTCAATGATGCACCATACGGAGTTGTTCATCGGGTTGCTACCGCTGGAAATGTGCGCGGCGCAGGACAGTTCTGTCTGGACTGGAGCTATGAACAGTGCCACAATCTGAGGATCGATACCCACGATGACAACCGCATCATGCAGCATATTCTGGAAAAAACAGGATATGTTAAGTGCGGACGAATCTATGTAGAAGACGGTTCCCCTCGAATTGCCTATCACAAAACTGCATGATAATAAAACATAGAAAGACACCGGAGAAATCTCCGGTGTCTTTTTATATACCACAAGTTTGTGTCACAGGGATTTCACCACAGCACATCTTGTGCTGTTTACCCCCACACAAACTTTTTAATTATGCAAGAACATCTTCATACACACCGCCGCAGGCTCTGAGCAGATCGTCCGGTTTGGCTTCGATCTGGAAACCGATCTTTCCTCCGCTGACCACCATTGTTTCCTGCGCCTGTGCAGAACTGTCAAACACGGTGCGGTAATTTTTCTTCATTCCAATCGGAGAGCATCCACCGCGGATATATCCAGTCACTGCGTTAATCTGTGCCACAGGAATCATCTCCAGCGATTTCTCTCCGAACACCTTTGCTGCTTTTTTCAAATTCAGCTCATGTTCAACCGGAAGAACGCACACAAAGTAATTTCCACTGTGTCCTTTGGTCACCAGTGTTTTGAACACCTTTGCCGGGTCCATCCCCACCTTGCGAGCAACTGCTGCCCCGTCGATATGTCCATCCGATGCATCGTAGGTGTGCATCTCATAGCTGATTTTTTCTTTTTCCAGAATGCGCATTGCATTCGTCTTTGGGATACCCATGGTTTCACCTCCAAAAAACAAAAGTTTTTGGCCGAGCTTTTTTCAAAAAGCTCGTAGGGGTACGGGGGCAACGCCCCTGTGAAATAAACAAATAAAAAAGAGATATGATAGGGGCTGACTGCTGTTTCGATACACTCGCACGGCAGTGCGTGGGCGCACGACTGTGCGCAACATGTGAAGGATTATTTAGCTGCCTGCTCACAGGCAGGGTACTACCGTACCACAGCACCGAAACGGCTTCTCTACCCTTATCGTTTTATTTGTTTTTGTTTTGTTTCACAGGGGTTTCACCCCCGTACCCCCACAAACTTTTGTGTACAAAAGTTTGACAAAAAACTTCTGTTTTCACTCTATCGCAACCCATCGTTGCGTTGTTGGCAAACTGCGTGCAGGCTCAGCCTGTTATTCTGCGTAAATCTTTACGATGTTGACCAGAGTTTCAGTCATCTTATCCATCGATTCAACCGGAATATACTCGAATCTTCCATGGAAGTTGTGGCCACCAGTGGACAGGTTTGGACATGGCAGTCCCATGTAGGACAGTCTAGCGCCGTCTGTGCCGCCTCTGATCGGAACGGTCTGTGCTTCTACACCACACTGAGCAAATGCTTTTCTTGCATTGTCAATCAGGTGCATATGTGGCTCAATCTTTTCTTTCATGTTGCGGTAAGATTCCTCGATGGTCAGTTCAAAGGTACCCTCACCATATTTCTTGTTGAGGTAGTCTGCAATATCCTGCATAACCTGTTTTTTCTGATCATATTTTTCTGCATCATGGTCACGGATGATATAGTGCAGTTCTGCCTCCTCAACGCGACCCTTGATGCTGTCCAGATGGAAGAATCCTTCATAACCCTGAGTATATCTTGGATTCTGTTCTACTGGAAGCATATTATGGTATTCCATTGCAAGCAGAGAAGCGTTGACCATTGCATCTTTTGCGGAACCGGTATGGATGCTCAGACCGTGTACAACAACTTTTGCAGAGCCCGCATTGAAGTTTTCATATTCCAGTTCGCCCAGTTCACCGCCGTCAACGGTATATGCGAAATCTGCGCCAAAGCCTTCCACGTCAAAATAGTTTGCACCGCGGCCAACCTCTTCGTCTGGTGTAAATCCGATGCAGATTTTGCCATGTTCAATCGAAGGATTGTTGATCAGCTCTTCTGCCATGGTCATGATCTCTGCGATACCTGCTTTGTCATCTGCACCGAGCAGAGTAGTTCCATCTGTTACGATCAGGTGCTGACCAACATATTTCTTGAGGCTTGGATATTCTTTCTCGGTCATGAGGATGTTCTTCTCCTCATTGAGCAGAATGTCTCCACCCTGATATTCTACAATCTTTGCCTGGATATTGTCGCCGGAAGCATCCTCAGCGGTATCCATGTGTGCAATCAGACCGATTACCGGTTTATTTTCTTTTCCTTGAGTTGCAGGAATGGTTCCATATACATAGCCCTTATCATCCATAAAAGCATCTTCAATTCCCAGTGCTTTCATCTCAACAACCAAAGCTGCGCCCAGAACTTTCTGGCTTTCGGTCGATGGAATTGTTTTTGATTCATGGTTAGACTGAGTTCCAAAGCTGACATAATGCAGCAGTCTCTCATGTGCTCGCATAATAATTTTCCTCCTAATCTTGTATCAGTTAAACAGAAATTTTAATAAATCTGCTTTTATTTTGCATCTTTATTATACATCTGCTCTGTCTCTGGCGCAACAAAGATGTTAAAAAAATCCTTGAATTCTTGTCAGCTTTGCAGATATTATTTTTTCTTTCTTTTTGCTACAATTATAATATAAAGAGTCATCTATTCCATCTAGATAAAAAGGAAGTGACATTATGAAAAAGATTCTCCTTCTTGCACTCGTGCTGACTTTGCTCTGCTCCTGCCAGGCTCAACCTCAGGAAAATGCAGAGACCACTCCATCACCTGCTCCGGTCGAAGAAACACAAACCACTGACCTAGAAGATACAAAATCTACGGAAGAACAGCAAACGACCGACACACAGTCTGCATTGTCCTGTGCTGAGCTGGATCGAATTGCGTACGAAATCATTCCTGATTTTGGGGAACCCATCTCTTTTAGTTCATCCGACAAAAACATTTCCTATTACCTCACCGATGATTTTGAATTATTTGGATGTACCGGTATCGCCGGTCACAACACCATTCTGGCTCACCGCTTTTCTGATGACAGCTGGCATGATGTGAATTTGGGAGATTACTCGGCTCAACATATTACCCGCATCAGCACCGATCAGGAAAATCCCAAACAGCTGTGCATCACCGTTGACGGCTACAACTTCCACTTTGACCACATGCTCAACGATTTTGAGCGCACCCTGCGCTTTGATGAAAATTTCCAAAACCCAGAGGTCATTTCCTATGGCGGAAGCGAAAACTTCTGGGAAGCTGATCTGTTGGATGTGGCTTCTTTGGAAAACATTAAGATCAAAGACATCCAATTTGCGGACAAATCCGCCGCCTTTACCTTCGATCTTGCCGGAGAATCGGTTGGCAATGGTTATCCTTATCCTCATATTTCGGTTAAAAAAGACATCGACCTAGAGAAAAAAGATGGCGACAAACTATACTATATCTACAAATTCTATTTTCACAACATTAAAAATGAATTTTCGCAGGAATGGATTGATAACCTGAAAACTACCCTAAACGCCGAAGAAGTATCCGTAGTTCCTTATGATGATCCCGATACTTTTGAGGGAACTCTGCTCAAGATTTCCTGCTGGTATGAGCCGGGACTGAAAGTGAAAATTGAGCTTCCTGATTCCGATGATTTCCCTGGAGAAGTTATTTTTACCGTTTACACAGAATAATCGAATAAAAGAAAAAGTCTGGCTTAAACAGCCAGACTTTTTTATTGTTATCATCGTTGAGATTAGTTACCACCACGGAAGCCTTTACCAATGATTTCACTTGTATTGGTAATCAGCACGAAAGCGTGCGGATCAGTCTGCTTGATGATTTCCTGTAATTTGACACCCTGCTTTTTGCTCTGCGCTGTCAGGATGATCGTCTTATTGGTGTGCTCAAACAGGCCCTCTGCGTTATAGATGGTAGCGCTCCTGTGAAGGGTGTTTGTGATATAGTCGTAGATTGCGTCCGGTTTATCGGTAATGATCGTAAAGGACTTGTAGGTGTTCATATCCTCCAGGAAGAAGTCTACCGCAAAGGAACGAATCACCAGACCTACAATCGAGAACAAACCGGTAGTTGGTCCAAACGCAACAAAGGTCATGATGGTGATAAAGAAGTCCACAATCAAAAGTGCTCTTCCGATGTGACATTTAAAATATTTTTTAACCACCATTGCAATAATATCGGTACCACCAGTGGAAGAACCGATATTAAACAGCATTGCTGAGCCCCATGCCGGCAAAAACACGCCCAGAAGCAACTCCATAAATGGCTGGTCGGTCAGCGGCTGTGTCATTGGCCACAAAAATTCCATTACCTTGAGCATTGCCGAAAATGCGATTGTAACATAGAAAGTTTTAAAGCCAAATTCTTTTCCAAGAAGAATCAGGCCCAAAATCAAAAGTGCGATGTTGATAACGGATACAATGGTTCCGTTGCTCAGGGATGGATAATAATGGGTCAATACTACCGAAAGTCCGGTGACACCACCAGTCGAAAAGTTATTTGGGAATTTAAAAAAATAGGTTCCCACTGCGGTCAGCAGTGTGCCGACATTCAAGATCAGAAAATCTTTAACCTGTGCCTTTGTTTTTTCCTGCATAACATCATCCCTTTTCTTTGTAAAATCAAAAGTATTTTTAAATTATACCGAGTAGTGATGTGTTTTGCAAGTGTAAAACGGTCATTTTCCCTTATCTTCAAAAAAAACTGGATAAACTTACAGTTTATCCTTCCAATAATAACAATCCATCGGTAAATTGAATAGTTGATTGTATTCCCGCAGAAAAGGCAAAAGAAAAAGCACCCGATTGGGTGCTTTTTTCCAGATAGACATGTATCATGAATGTCAAGTAATCGAAACTTATTTAACTTTTGCAGGTTTCTGAGATTTCCAGTCTGCATACAGTTCTTTAGCAACACCGGACAGAGCCCACAGACCAAGTACGTTAGGGATTACCATCAAGCTGTTAAACAGGTCGGACAGGTTCCATACGAGTTCAACTTTCAGAGCAGAACCGATAACGATGAAGATAGTTACCAGAACAGCGTAAGGTTTTACAGCTTTTGTACCAAACAGGTATCTTACGTTCTTTTCGCCGAAGAAGTACCAACCAACGATGGTGGAGAATGCGAAGAAGAACATACAAATTGCGATAAAGATAGAACCGAAGGAACCGAAACCAGAGTTAAATGCAGCCTGTGTCAGAGCAGCAGCACTCAGTGGCTGGTTGTATTCGGTCAGCTGACCAGTACACAGTACGGAGAATGCAGTCAGGTTCAGGATGATCAGAGTATCAATAAATACACCCATCATAGCAACCATACCCTGGTCACAAGGATGTTTAACTTTTGCTACAGCGTGAGCATGTGGGGTAGAACCCATACCAGCTTCGTTAGAGAACAGACCACGAGCAACACCGAACTGAATTGCTTTAGAAACTGCTACACCAGCAAAACCGCCGAGAGCTGCTTCTGGGTTGAATGCACCGACAAAAATCTGTCTGAATGCTTCTGGAATCATACCTGCATTCATGATGATCAGAACCAGAGCACCAATGATATAGAACGTTGCCATAATTGGAACGATCTTTTCTGTTACAGATGCGATACGGCCAACGCCGCCAAGGAAGATGAATGCGGACAGGATAGCTACAATAACACCAACGATAACAGGGTTAATACCAAATGCGCCTTTGAAAGCGTCAGCGATGGAGTTTGCCTGTACCATGTTGCCGAAGAAGCCCAGAGCCAGAGTAATCAGAACTGCGAAGATAGCAGCCAGAACTTTACCGAATGTGCCTTTGTAAGCTGCACGGATATAGTAAACAGGACCGCCGGTAACCTCACCGGAATCGTCTACTGTCTTATATTTCTGTGCCAGAGATGCCTCTACGAAGATGGTTGCCATACCGAAGATAGCGGATACCCACATCCAGAAGATAGCACCAGGACCACCCATTACCATAGCAGTTGCAGCACCAGCCAGGTTACCTGTACCTACCTGAGCAGCAATCGCTGTTGCCAGAGACTGGAAGGAAGACATACCGTCTTTGCCAGCCTTTTCACCATTCAGTTTAATGTTTCCAAATACAGCCTTGAATGCGTGACCGAATTCTCTGAACTGTACACCACCAAGTCTAATAGTAAACCAAATACCGGTACCTACCAGCAGCACTACCAGGATTTTACCGGACAGGACACCCTGCAACGCCACTACCACTTGGTTCAATTGATCCATAAAAGCTTCCATACATTTTTCCTCCTCAACATATGATTTGTTGGTGATTGTCGGTAGCTTTATTATAACTTAAATCAACATATTTGTCCATAGATTATTAATAACTCGGTTTATTTTTGTTCACATTGTTTATATGCAGGCACATTAATATAAACTAATACTGAATTTTTTTATCTTTTACGTACAGTGGGCAAAGTTTATTTATGCATTTTCACAACACTATTTCTTTCGTTTTAAATGAATTTGTATCTCTATTCTAAGCGAAAGAACAATTTGCACAATGCCAAATTCAAAAAACGTATTCGTTAGAATTATATTTGTATTTCTATCAAGTACATTTTTGATATAATTCTCTATATAGAAATCATATTCTTCTTTTTCTGCGAATTCACCGCTCTAATTTTGTTAAAATATTGTTTTTTATTGTATATATTGTAATTTGTATAAGATGACATGAATTTTATCTGCAGTTTACTTTTTCTTCATATTTTAATTTCCCCCGACAAAAAAGGGGACTTATAACAAGTCCCCTTTTCCCTATTCCCTATTTAAGAATTTTGCAAAATCAGCGATATCTTTCACGATTTCCTCATTATCGATTGGCTGCTGAATATCTGTGCGGAAGAAGCATACCGGGTCAAACAGCTCTTTTGCATTCATCTGATGCAGCAGTACCGCCGAAGTATTGAGCGGTGCAGTTGCGGTTCCCTTTCCGCCTCCCAGCAGAATCATACCGCCTCTCTTTGGCTTGGTCACGATCTTTTCCTGGCGAAAACGCTTTGCTGCCCAGTAAACCTGCAAACGGCTGAGCAGGCTTAACAGTGGTCCTGTAATCTCACAGAAATAAACTGGAGAAGCAATGACGATATTGTCGCAGTCCCGGATGTAAGCATCGATTTCCTGCCAGTCGTCCTTGACACAACATTCTGAATGTTCCCAGCAATAACGGCAGTCCATGCAGGCTTTTACATCTACATCGTGTGCGTCCACAATCAAAGTTTCTCCTTCCAGCTGTCGAACCAGCTCTTCGATCAAACTTTGCGTGTCCCCATTCTTTCTTGCAGAACCGTTAAATATCAGCGTTTTCATCTCGATCATCCTTTTCCCTGTAAAATTACAGTTTGTTTATCAGTGCCAGCCGTCAAAAATTCCCTGCGCCACCGTCTCAAAAAACGCCCCGCAGTCCTTTTTGGACCGGTAAAACTTACCATCTTTATAAATGATATTTTCATCTGCTCCGACAACGATGCTGCTGCCGTCCTTCATCTGATAGGTTATCATGGTATCTGGAAGCTGTTGCTCCGAAACAGGTCCCCAACAACGCAGACCGCGTGCAATCAGTACAGATAATCCCAAATCCTCCTGGGAAATCTCCTGCACCTTCCCATCTATCTCCAGGATTGCCCCAACAACCTCATCTTGTTTTGGCATTCCCAAAATCGGCAATCCCTGCATCAGCGTTGTACCGATCATGACTCCCAGTATACAGCCCAGAAAAATGCCAATCCATTTTCTCACTTTTACTTTTTTATCTGCCATCTTTCTTCACTTACTCGCCGAAGAAAATTCCTTCCACCACATTCTGGAACAGTTCTCCGTTTGTCCCTTTCGGTGCATAATATTTGCCATCTTTATAGATTGTGTCTTTATCTGCACCGACAACAACTTCGGTTCCATCTTTCATCTGATAGGTAATCACTGCCTTTGGCATGGTCTGGTCGCATTCTCCCACCCAACGTTTCAATCCTCCGGCCAGATCCACTGCGATCTGCATATCTTCCGGCGTTACCTCTACTGTTTTTCCATCAAAGCTTACTGTCGCTGTATTTACCTCGCTAAGCTTGGGTGTTCCTGTCAGCGGGATTCCAAAAACTACACCGAACAGTACCACAGAAAGCAAAATAAAAAAAACTACGCCCAAAATCAGGTCACGTACAGCATTTTTACGGGCAGTCTGCCCTGGATTTTCTATCATGTTTGTCCTCCATTAAATCGTATTCTTTTTTATTATACACTGTTTTGTTTACTTCGAGAAGTCGAAAGAAATCACAAAGAGATTGTCAAAAATCAAGCAATCTGCTTTGTGCTATGTTGTGAGATTTCCTATTTATTTTCAGTAATATCTTCTAAGGTGCCAAAATACCAGCCCAGCAATCCGTTCTTTTTCACCAAAGCTCCCCTGCTGGTTCTTGCTACGATGCTGACTTCATCCCCAGCATTCACTTCTACCTGATAATCGGTCGTTTCATCGGTATACATTCTGCCCTTCCACTCAACCAGCATGGAATTGGGTATCCACATCTCGATACCGCTATTTTCCGCCCTGCACAGGGAGAGGTCCCCTTCCTGCTTTATTACCTGCACCACGTTATCCGGCCAGTGAATACTGTGTGCTTGCTCAGAGGCGCTCTGTGCCTGCACAGCAACCGCTTTGGGCAGATCATCCACACAATCCCAGGTAAACTCCTCCGAACCACCCTCCGGAATGATCAGGGCGTTGAGCTGACCGCTGTTCTTAACCACACAGCCTCCGTCGATACTGATTAACTTTCTCTTGCGATCAATCAGCACCGCACAGTCAATCTTTTCCTTATCATAAAGGCAGGTCGGAAAATGTCCTACGATGCACCAGCGGGAAAAAGAGATTTCCCGAGAAAAGAACCAATCGTTCTTTACGCATTTGATCTTCTCCTGCTGCTGCAAATCCTCTGACTCGATTCCCGCATGGACAAAAATGTAGTGCTCACTTTCCAGAATATCCGGCAACTCCCGCAGATAATCCCATTCCGCTTGAAAAGCTGCTTTCAGCTGCTGTTTCATCGCGGTTACATCCATCTGTTCTGAAACTTCGATTCCAAGCTCCATGCACATTTCGTTAAAGATGCTGTTTCGGCTGAGCATATAGCCAAGCAAATCCTCGTTTGCCTGATTATCCTCCGTCTCCAGCTCATCCCACAGCCAGTCGTTGTTCCCCAGTACCTGATAAACGGTATATTCCTTTGTAAGCTGCATAACATAGCGCAGTGTTGCCAGCGACTGCGGCCCTTTTTCCAGCACGTCCCCGTCAATCACCAGAATATCTTCCTTGGAAAAGCCTACCTTTTTCAAAAGATTCTGGAAGTTTTGCAGATGGCCATGGATATCACTGATCACGATGATTCTTTTTCCCTTTGGAAAACTCACCTGTTTTACCGCTGCTTTTTGCATCTTATCTCCGCTCCTTTTTTACAACCGCAACCATCATCACAGGAAAATCCGGAAGAATGGACGTCATTCCACTTTCCAGGCACTCTAGTCCGTCACTGTGAATCTCTTTGTGCAAGGTATCAAAATTCACAATACGGCAGGAAGTCCCTGCAATCATCATATCTTTGCCTGTCTGTTCATGGATTCTGGACTGTAAGGTAAACGCGTCATCGGGATTGGAACAGGACTCGAATTCTCCATTCCCCATCGTTCCAACCAAAGCAATCCCATTTTCTTTTAAATGCTCGCCGATGAAATTATAGAATTTATTTCTGTCCTCATCCAGCACAAACATATGCAGAACCGCCACGGCATAGATAAAATCAAATTTTTGTTCCAACTTCTCATTGAGGCAGTCCAGCGTACAAAAGTTCTCCCGAAAATCAGAAAATTTCTCTTTACAGTAATCAATTGCTTCTTTGGAAAGATCGGTTGCCAGAAGATGATAGCCTTCTTTTAACAGGTAAGCTGCATCCCGTCCTTCACCGCAGCCGATTTCCAAAATTTCTGCCTGTTTTGTGATTCCATATTTTTGGATGACCTGTCCCACAATCTTGGAAGGAGAATCAGAAAACCACTGGACTCCTTCCCTGTGTACCTGCTGATAACGATCCTCATAGGCTTCATAATAGCTTCTTTTTTGTTCCATTTTTCCTTCCTCCTATCCTTTTTCCGTGATAAAAAATATTATAGCACAGATTCCTGTTCTTTGCCGCTGATACTCCTTTTGAAAAGCAGACAAAATAAAAAACAGAGTCTCGTGGATTTTCCACAAGACTCTGTGAGAGATGTTGATAATCAACTATTTATTTGCTTCTTCAACAGAAACAGCACAAGCAACGGTTGCGCCTACCATTGGGTTGTTACCCATACCGATCAGACCCATCATTTCAACATGAGCTGGAACGGAAGAAGAACCTGCAAACTGTGCATCGGAGTGCATTCTGCCCATGGTATCGGTCATACCGTAGGAAGCAGGACCAGCAGCCATGTTATCTGGATGCAGGGTACGACCTGTACCACCGCCGGATGCAACGGAGAAGTATTTTACACCGTTTTCAACGCACCATTTTTTGTAGGTACCTGCAACAGGATGCTGGAAACGGGTTGGGTTGGTGGAGTTACCAGTGATGGAAACGTCAACCTTTTCTTTCTGCATAACTGCTACGCCTTCCTGAACGTCGTCACAGCCGTAGCATCTTACTTTTGCTTTGTCGCCGTCAGAGAATGCAACTTCACGAACAACGCTCAGTTCGCCGGTGAAGTAGTCATATTTTGTTTCAACATAGGTAAAGCCATTGATTCTAGAGATGATGTATGCAGCATCTTTGCCCAGACCGTTGAGGATAACATGCAGAGGAGTTTTTCTTGCTTTGTTAGCGGTTCTTGCGATACCGATTGCACCTTCAGCAGCTGCGAAGGATTCGTGTCCAGCCAGGAAGCAGAAGCAGTTTGTTTCCTCTCTGAGCAGCATTGCGCCCAGGTTACCGTGGCCAAGACCTACTTTACGGTTTTCTGCAACAGAGCCTGGGATGCAGAATGCCTGCAGACCGATACCAATTGTTTCAGCAGCTTCTGCTGCTTTGGTGATACCTTTTTTCAGTGCGATTGCTACACCCAGAGTGTAAGCCCAAACCGCATTTTCAAAAGCGATTGGCTGTACGCCTTTTACGATCGACTCAACGTCGATGCCCTTCGAGAGACAGAGGTCTCTGGCTTCTTCCAGGGAGGTCATACCGTATTCTTTCAGAGCTGCCTCAATTTTAGGCATTCTTCTTTCCTGTCCTTCAAATTTAGCCATGATAATTTCCCTCCTGTCCCTTATTCTTCACGAGGATCGATGTACTTCGGTGCGTTTTCATAACGGCCGTATGTACCGATGTTCTTCTCGTATGCTTCTTTTGGATCCATACCGTGGCGGATTGCTTCGAGCATCTTGCCTACGCGTACAAATTTATAACCGATTGCTTCGTTGTTTTCATCCAGAGCAACCGACAGAATGTAGCCTTCAGCCAGTTCCAGATAACGAACACCTTTTGCTCCGGTGGAGAAAATGGTACCAACCTGAGAACGCAGACCTTTACCAAGGTCTTCAAGGCTAGCGCCGATCGGCAGACCGTCTTCAGAGAAAGCAGTCTGAGTTCTGCCGTATGCCAGCTGTTTGAAGATTTCACGCATTGCAACGTTGATTGCATCACATACAAGGTCGGTGTTGAGTGCTTCCAGAAGAGTTTTTCCTGGGAGAATCTCGCCAGCCATTGCAGCGGAATGGGTCATACCGGAGCAGCCCAGTGTTTCAACCAGAGCCTCCTGGATAATACCATCTTTTACGTTCAGTGTCAGTTTGCAGCAGCCCTGCTGTGGTGCGCACCAGCCAATACCATGAGACAGACCGGAAATATCAGAGATCTGATATGCCTTTACCCATCTTCCTTCTTCCGGAATTGGAGCCGGACCATGATGTGGACCTTTTGCGATTGGGCACATCCTCTCTACTTCATGAGAATAATTCATATCGGTAACTCCTTTCAGATTGTGATCAAGCAAATTTTGTTCCTTCTTGAGTCCTCTTTTTCTATTATAAAAGGAATCACTCGATTTAGCAAGGACTTTCTCGTTAAATGATTATCAAATTGGATACTTGCCAAAAAATTATCGGTTTTTGCAATAAACTTCAATTGCTTTTGCAAAAAATTGCGCTGTCCCCACCTGATAACGGTCGATATTTGCAAGAAAACGTTCATCGGCGCAATACATCTGACCCAATCCCTGCAAAATTTCGGGAGTACAGGTATAATAATTTTTCGTGATATGCTGTCTCCATTCTTCCACCAGCTGCTGTGCTTCTTCACCTGCCGGGTCAGTTCCAACCAGTGCCGAAATTCGTTTTAACAGCTCCTGCATTTCTCCCAAAACCAGGTCCCATTCCTCTTTGCTTCGTCCTTTTGTTTTCTCCTGACTTTCTTTCCATGCATCAGTTTTGCCAAAGCGTTCCTTGGCTTCCTTCTGATACTGTTCAATTGTACTCTTATCAAATGCGCTGAAATTCATATTCAGTTCTCCTTTCTCATTCCATCCCCGTTCAGTCAGCTGAATCAATCGTTCCAGCCGCTCCTTTTGCAGGATTAAAAGTTTTCTTTGCTCCATCAAGGCCTTCTGATAATCAAAATCAGGCTGGTTTAAGATTTTAATAATGTCTTTCAGTGGAAATTTTAGTTCCCGAAAAAACAAAATCTGCTGTAACTTTTGCAGATTTGCCTGTGTATAAAGCCGATAGCCACTTTCACTGACCGCAGCCGGCTTTAAAAGCCCAATTTGATCGTAATATTGCAGTGTGCGCACACTCACCCCGCTCAAATTTGCTGCTTGGCTGATGGTCATTACTTTTTGGGATTGATCTTCCATCGTTTATCCTCCTTTCTGAGCTGCTTTCAGTCTACACTATGACGCAGCGTCAGAGTCAAGAGCAAAAAGAAAAAACATCCGATTAAAATTTCTTTCATCGGATGTTTTTTTATCGTTATTTGCCATTTAACAAAAAATTGATTAGTTCTGTTTCTGTAGAAAATTGATCATAGTCACCTATCAATTTATTTGGATAATGATATACAACTCCTTGCGGTTCATTCCTTTTTAAGCACTCCAACAGTTTTTCTTCGCCATACTGTTGAATAAATCTCACAAATGTACAGATTCTAAGGCTATCAAACATAGAATTAGTACAGGGAAATTCTGAACATTGACAGCAGCCTTCCAGTTTTCTGGTCTGGCTGCATAAAAAAGGCTTACATTTTTCTTGTTCTTTACACGCACCTTGTTTGCAACCCTTACATGACTTTTCTTCATCACATAAACAACACGCTAACCCACAATATGCTATTCCTTTTTCTAAATCCATACTATGTGGTCCCTTTCCTTTTTATTTTATTATACTATAAGCACATTGGCTGTTTCAATCTCAGACCTTCTATTTTTCCACTAGATATTTAGTGCATTCCTATAATCCATTCTGAGGTCTGCTCCATAAAACACTTTGTTGATAACATGCCTTTGCCTGCATAACCTGCCTTGCTGCCCAAGATGGTAAAAAAGGAAGAGCCCAATCCGCCCCTTGTGGTTTTGATAAAACTTTCTGCTCCTCAAATGCCGCCCAGACACGACAAAGATTCAACAGAACCGATACCGGATCAAACAAAACATCTTCAGGTGCTGTACACACATCTCTCCAAATACTGTCTAGATAGTCTTCAAATGGAACTTCACCAAAAACAGCATCCACTTTTTTTCCACAAAGCACAATTCCATTCTTTTTAATTACCATAAAGTGCGCTGCCAAATCATAATCAACACCTTGCATCTTATTACAATATTCTTTTAAATTTTCTTCGTATCCTTTTTGATGCACGGGAGAATAATGTAACTGATAAGGGGTTGGATAAGAGAAAAAGCGACAATCTCTCTGAAGTACAATGCTCATTTCCAACCCTTTTGCTGGAGCCAAATTTCTACTTTTTAAAATTACAGAGATTATCTTTTCCTTTTCTTCTAATCTTAAAGGCTCTTTTACAACCACGATAAAGTCAATATCACTGGCATCCGTTGCACAACCAAACGAAACAGAACCATGAAGATAAATCCCCACCAAGTTATCTTTTAAAATCACCTGAAACTTTTTCGTAATTTCATGGAGTATCGTTTCCCACTTCATTTTTCATCTTCCTAATTTTGAATATAACAAAAAAGCGACTCGAATAATCGAGTCGCTCTGTGTTGGCACCGCTCTATTTTCCCGGGCAGTCACCCGCCAAGTATTTTCGACACTGATGAGCTTAACTTCTGTGTTCGGAATGGGAACAGGTGGATCCTCACCGCCATTAGCACCAACTATTAACATATAAACAAGGGTGTGAATATCGTCAGATATTCAGCAAGCTTACATTTATGTAAGCTTTATGTTCCCTCAAAATTGAACAATGAAAATTTATTAGCAACAC
>UMGX01022599.1_pt1 | contig 23850 bp, 7 predicted proteins | sample 1965411 | NCBI WGS metagenome assembly UMGX01 (sample SAMEA4836086, study PRJEB28245) | human gut metagenome | biome: gut microbiome; material: fecal sample | place: Denmark | collected 2008 | reverse complement strand
CCCGTTTCACGGTCTGCGTGTAGTTCCTTGTAAACTGACCTAACGTGTCGATGAAATACAGGTCGACCGTAATGTAGCCGTCTCGAATATTCAACGCTCCATCCGGGTGGCAGAACCCCGAGCCTACGCCGAAGCTGATCCATGTGTCGCTGTTCGTCTTGCGACCGGATGGGTCGCCGTATACAGCAACAAAGTCGGGCCGCGTTGCAGCATATTTATACAGGCCATTCCAGAAGCTGCGCCGCAGTGAGATATTGTTGCTGACTTGCCGCAGTTCGTCCAAGGTTCTGCCGTCCGCGACTTTCCACACTGTCCAACCGTTGTTGATCTGCTTGTTCTCGCCGGTTTCGAGCATTCTGGCGCGGCGGAACGCGCCGGATGGGCTATCGAATATCTCGCCGTTGGACAGGCGAATGCGATGGTCTTCGGTTACGGTTGCCGTGGCGGTTACGCCGGCATACCGACTTTCCAACATGTCACCGGCTGCAAGGATCCCTCTCTTGCATAAGTCGGCGAAATCGACGGCATTCTGTTCGCGCTCTCCTTGGCTCAAGTTCCTGCTGCGCAGAGTCTGCATAGCCTGTTCCCCCGCTGTGGGGCTTGTCCACACCTGCAATGCAAGATCGGCAAGTCGCACGCCGCGCCGTGCGATCGCCTGTTCATCCCATTGCGTAGCGTCGTGCAGTTCGGCGGAAATGGACAGGTATTCGCTACTATACCCGCCGATCGCACGGTTCTTCTTCTGTTCGAATGTTCCGTCGGAAAGTTCCGAGTTGTATGCGGTCAATGTCAGATTGCCCAGACTGTTCACCAGCAGCGGGAATCGTCCGGGGTCGGAGAGCATATCGCGCCATTCGGCATGCGCCATGGCGTTCTGTGGCATGATGTGTTCGACGGTGTATTCGTCGAAGGACCGCGGGTCCTTGGGATGGTTGTGGTTTTCCAATCCGGCGAGCAGATATTTGCAGCGCGAGGCAGGGCGGTACAGATTCTCGCCGAGCAGTGCCTGCCTGAATTCCTTATCCGTGGGCATGCGCGTGGCTTTGGCGGTTTCGGTGAGGAGCAGCGCGGCGAAGGTTTCGGCCGGATCATCTTCCGCTGATTCGAGCTTGGCGATCAACGACGGGACGAGCTTGTTCAGTCCGTTGCTGGATACCGAGCAGATCATTCGGCGGAACAGATACGATTCGAGATCCGCGAGCATGCGCCGCAGCCCGTCCCGGGTTATGCGTTCATGCTTCCATGCCGCGAACATGTACAGGAGCATCGGATCCGTAACAGTGCTGTCCAGGGTTTGGATCGAGGCGAGACGGCGGTCCACGTTCGCGTCGCCGCTGCCGGCAGACGCGATGCCTTTGATGGCGGCATAATACCCGGCATATTCCAGCATGTTCTCCAGAAGCCCGCGTGTGCGTTCCATGCGCGGCAGGGAGCTGTCGGCTGCGAAACGTTTGAATTCCGAGTACATGTATCGGTTCTTGGACACGGGCCTCTTCAACGTGACGACCATCCAGTCATGCAGGAACGCGTCGAATGAGAGACTGCCGAGCACACGCTCCATGGGCAGCCAGTAGTCGGCGTACAGGGCGTTCTGCTCGGCTATGGGGCATCCCATGAGCATGTAGTTGCGTACCAGGTCGGAAGTCTCCAGATCAAGCCCGGCGGAATTCATCGACTCGAATACCAGTTGCGGTTCGTCGCGTCCCTGGTCCAGGGTGACGGACACGACTTCAAGGCGTTGCAGTCCGTTCCACACCGTGTTCACGTCATCGATTGCGGCGACCAGGGAACGGAACAGATCGAGGTTCGCTTCCAGCCGGGACGTTGTTCCGGCCTGGTTCCCATGATTCGGCCGGTCAAGGGCAAGCACATGGTCGCACATGCCGCGCAGCACGTCCCGGTCGTCGCCGGAAAGCGTCAGTTTGCAGCGGCCTTCGCCAGTCGCATACTTGTCGACAAGATAACCGCGGTCGATGATCATGTCTGTGGAGAAGCGCAGGTTCTCCGGGTGTTCGTGGGCGTATTCTGCCAAGGCGATGAGCAGCAGGGTCACCGAGGTGAGCCGCTGCTGACCGTCGATGAGCAGACAACGGCTGACGCCGTCCGGGCTGATGCCGCCCTCCTGCATCCATACGACCGACCCGGTGAAATGCGTTCGATCCGGGCGTCTGCCGGCGGCTATGATGTCGGCCCACAATTGACGGCACTGCGCCTCGCCCCATGAGTATCTGCGCTGATACACCGGCACGACGAACCGAAGCGAACCGGTGAATAAGTCCAACAGGATTTTCTTGCCAGCGTCCACGGTGATTTCACTTCCTATCGCCTTTGAATAGCAGTTCAATTATTGTGCAGATAATAATTCTGTTACTTTCAATCAGCCTACCTCAGATGTTCTTTGTGCGTCTTTCTTCAAGACAATCACACCATGTTCACAACCAATACATTTATAACGAATTCCCGTACAACCCTGCGAATCGAAAATATAGAATTCTGCATCCATGCAATCTGAAAGATTGATTATCTCCGGCACAAAAACACTTAAATTACTCTCATCTTTGAGTAAGACTCGACTGATCTTATTGGTTATGCATACAATTTTTTGATCAAATTTTTCATCAGAGATAAAATAAATATTCCTCTCCTCGCCATTACTAATGGTGTTTTCCAAATAATTATCTAAAGATTGTCTATATTCTGGAATACGCACACCATCTCTAAAAGATGCCCATCTATTTGAGACGTTGCAATATTTCAGCAACATCTCTCGCGCTTTCTTAGAAGATTCTTTCTGAATATATTCACACAGTACTCTTTTCCAATTGTCATTTTCTTCCGATGAAAGAAAACCCAAATAGTCTTCAAAGAGTTCTCTGACCTCTCTTTCATCTGTACATCTTCTTTTTATATAGTCCTTTTTATTTAGAATAAATTGAACAGCCCTTAAGCTGTAACGAGAAAGAAGATCCAACGTATCAGCTGTATTTTTAAACTTCTTCCCTTGTTTGTAACTATCAAATTCGTTAATTTTATATGTAATCAATAAAGTATGCTCACATAATTTAAAGTCCTCAATAGCCAGCCAATTAGAATAACTTTCATCAAGATAGGGATTAAAGAAAGCGTTCTTTGTAGGATTAAATGATCCTTTTTTTGAATTGCATGTAGGACAACATGGAATCAAATTGAACGGAGTAGTACTCAACGATGCATATATCGTTTTAGGTAAGAAATGATCAAATGTTCTAGAAGGCTCAATTCCACAATAAGGACAAAGCAGTCTTTCTGGATCAAATTTATAATATTTCAAAAGTTGTTTTCTGTCATAGAGGAACTCCCAATTATTTTTATCTTCTGTAGCTCTTGCCTCCTCAACATAATCTTCCCATCCTAAATCAAGCAATCGAGCATTCTCTTTGAAGGCACTACGAATTGCAATAAGTTTCTTTTCATAATCTTTTACATTTTCCGTTGTCTTCTTATTCTTTAATATAGTAAATAAAATAGAATAGACGTCTTTTAAATACTGAGAAATACTTTCTTTATCCTTACGCTTTCGACAAGGTACATCAGGGAAAATATTGCTAAACATATCCTTAATGTTTTTCATTGCTGCCCTTTCGGCCATGCTTCACCTACGATGTATGGAAGCAATGCCCTCGCTTCCATACCAAGCTTTTCTCCAAATTCATCCATGCAATAGCTTGAAAGACTCTCCTTAGAAAAAGGCTTATTATATTTTTTCTCGACCTTTTCTTTTGGAATTTTCTTAACTGTGTCTTTCAAAAAACTGAAGTAGCCACTTTTGTCTGCATTCACGCCGAATACTTCATTAAGCAATACGCCAAGATTTTCTCCAAATGTTTCAATATTAGGATGAGAGACGTAGCGAAGTCCATCTCTTGATCGAAGTACATACACGCATTTTCGTGGAATCTCACGTAAAACGACAGGAGAATGAGTTGCAAAAATTGCCATTGCACCTGTTCTTTCATTGCTTAAGAAAGAGCGAATCTCGTTTATATAAGCACTTAAAAGCGGAGCGTGCAAATAATTTTCCGGTTCATCAATAATGAGCAACGATCTAGACGTATTGAATTTATAAATCATAAAAGCAAATACAAATAGGACTTCTTTTTGACCAGCACTGCATTGATCTACATTAGATTCATCTGCAATCCATTTACGAAATTCGTTAGAATTATTTTCCTCAAGATAAAAATCAATTTTCGAAATGAAATCCAACCCATAGAATTTTACATTCTGCGCAATTCTTCTCAAACTATTCATTAGTTTTTCTGAAAGTCTATTAGACCTAGAAATGTCGACTAAAAGTTTTTTTAAAGCGTCAGAAGAAAAGATATCCATGGATCCCGCCTGATTCACATCGGCATCTAACCTATTAGTCGAGATATAAATGATATGATTCACGTCTTCATTGATTCCAGAATACTTTTCCGCAATTCCTTTAAGGAAAGTCGTTTTCCCAACACCATTTTCTCCAATTAACACATGAATGTTTTCAGGAGGAAAAACTTTTGAATCTGCTTCAAAAACAATTTTCCGTATTAGATACTCATTTTCTTCTCTATTTTCAGCTTCACTATTGAACACATACTCTAGATGGAATAGCCCCACCTCAGCAAGTCCTTTGTCGACAATATCTCGCACTGTGGAAATATATTTCTCTGCTCCTTCTTTATCAGACTCATATTTTCTCATTAACGAAACTTGATAAAATCCAGAAGAACTTACATAATCTATTTTCTTACTTAAAATTAGATCATTCAAAGATATAAGTACATCATGCAACTTATTTTTATTTATATTTATATAATATTTATCGTCAATACCTAAGGAACAAAAATTTTCCTCTAGGCGACTAAAACTATTTTCAAGCAAATCTCTTGTAATTTTTTCAGATTTATGAGCGATTTTTACTGGACCAATCTCATGAAATTTGTTATCTTCATCTGTCCAATAAAGCTCAAATAACGTCTCATATCCATAATCATTCCACCCATCCGATTCCAGATAAAAGACCCTTTTCCCCTTCTTACGCTCTGCCGATTCCTTAAGGGCAAGCTCTTTTTTCGTATAAAACATAGAGACATTACTAGCCATTTCGTTATTCCTTTCATCCAACCTGTGCCGAGACGCCAGTCAGCAGCACACCCTTTTTAGCACGTGTCATGGCTACGTAAATGAGGCTTCGTTCCTCCCTGTAGATTTCGTTCAACGCAGCCGAATCGGCACCAGCAGATTGCAACACGGGCTTCGGTGGGCATACCCCATCGTTCACGTCGACTACCACCACATAGTCGAATTCCAGTCCTTTGACTCGATGCATGGTGGCGACGCGAATTCCTTGCCTTTGCCTGTTTTCTGCATCCCTACCAAGCTGGTACACGCCATACGGCAAGCCATTATTCAGAGCTTCACGCCACTGGTCGATGCAGTAGCGACTCCTCGCCACCACGCACACATTACGCGGATCCACACGCTCACCGTCGAACTCATCGCCGGCCATATTTTCCGCCGTGCCGCACAATCCATAAATCCATTCCCTAACGGCATCCATCTCATCCGACTGGGATGCAAACCGCCGCGTTTCGGGAACGGGACCGCTCATCAACGATCTGCTATCGCCGGTCGAGCTCTCCCCTCCGTCCAGGTCATCGAACGTCGTGGCCGGCGAAGCATCTCCGATACCACGAACATCCGCAAACACCGAATCCGCGACATCGGCACCGGAACTACGGAAAATGGAGTCGGCGGCGCTACGAATCTGTTCGGTGGTGCGATAGTTGATCCGTAATTTGCGGGCACGCCCCTGGATACGGATGCCGCATTTCGATAGCACCGCGGTATGCCCGTAGATGCGTTGCTGTGCATCGCCGACAATGAAGATGTCGTTATCACCCTCGTCCACCAGAGCGCGAATCACACGATATGCCGGCGCGGAGAAGTCCTGTCCCTCATCAACCACCACATGCGCGTATTTCCTCGGCGCATCGCCCTGCGTGAGCAGAGACACGGCATTCTGCATGGCCGTGTCCACATCGTACGCGTCGTTCGACTGCATGATGCGCCGATATGTTTCCACAACCTGCCATACGGCAAGTTTCTGGGCTCGATTCAATCTCGTGCCACGCCCCTTACGCAGCACGCGCATGTAGTCGGCCGCGTTCCGTACCTGTTGCGGCACAATCACCTGGCTGAGCTCGCTTTTGAAGAAGGAGACCGTGAGTTTCGGATCGTTCACGCCGATGGAGGCGATGGCCTTGCGCCACGCGTCGTCAAGATCGTTACCGTGATCGAAACTGCCGTCATACCAGATTTCGCCGGAATAACCATGGCTCGTCAGTAGGTCTTTCACGAGTTTGTCGAGATTGACCACGTCGATGGCATTGAATTCGTCCGCCGTGCAGATGAGTTTCAGGTTCGAAGCAATATCGGTGGCAAGATTACGCGAGTATGTGGTGAACAGCACTTTCTGATGACTGCCGTTTCTCAGCAATCTCGCGGCGAGACGCTTCGCGCGATGCATGGCCACCACGGTCTTCCCTGTGCCGGCGCCACCGAGCAGACGGAACGGACCATGGTAGTCGTGTTCCACATAAAGCCGTTGCGACGGATGCAGGAACACGCGCCACTGCTCCAATGGTGCGTCCAGAATACGCTTGAGATCCGCCTCTCCCTGCACGACCACGAAAGACTGCTGCGAGGCGTAGCTTGACAAGGCGGCACGGAAATCCTCCGGATCGACCTCTTCACCAGAGTCGATGGACGAAGTGGGCAGCTGCTGTTCCAATCCCAGCCTGTCGCTGATCTTGCCTTCGGTCTCATCGAACAAGCCGAAGACCTCAGATTTGGAAAGCCCTTCGGCAACAAGGGTGAGGTACGTGAAAACATCCTTCGGGAGCATTGACCCCCACCGGTCGAATTCCTGCCAGGTCTTTCTCGTGCACATGACCGGCACGTACATATCCGGCACACCGAACCGACGCATATCATTGTCCGTCAATGCCCGGTAAGTGTCGGGAAGCGGACCGGTATGAGGTTCGGGAGCTTGCCGTGGTGCCTGCGGCGTCTTGGCCGCCACGGCTGAAGTTGCACTAGCTGAAGCTGTTCCGTGATTCGTGCCGTCATGGTCTTCCATGGGAGGAGAAACGGATTCCGGTATAGTGGAATTCGGTTGGGGCACGTTTGCGGCAACGCTCTCCCGCCCAACTTCGCTCTGGGAATCTTCACGCATTGCCGTGTCGATTTCCTCTTGAGAAACCATATCGTACAGCTGGATGGCCCTCGTGTTCGGGTTGACGTCGAGTTTCTTTGTTTCCGCCCATTTGTAGGCGTCATCGTGGTCGCCAACGTACAGCAGGACGTACACATTGCTGCTTTTCTGGAAAGCGATGATGGCGCGATACCGTTGGTCGATGCGCGCGGAATACAGTTTTTCGTCCGCCGCATTGGCGATTCGTTCCAGATTGATTCCTGATGATCGGGGATTCGTCTGGAATTTTGTCAGAAACGTCGTGGCATGTTTCTGCGCTTTCTTTGGCAAATCGAACAAGCTGCCCATAAGATCACGGCCAAGCGCGACCACGGGTTTGTTCATCGTACGTATATCTGCCATCAGCGTTCCTCACCTTCCGTCAGCGGAGCGAACACCTTGTCAAGGTCATCGTTGTTTTCTGTAATGATAGTCCAACCGCGCTTGACGAATTCGTCGACGTTCTCTCGGTCGGATTGCAAGTCGTAGGACGGGAAAAACACGATCTTCCCATCCTCCCATGCGAGCTCCGCCTGCGCAATGATTTCCTCGTTCTCGTCCAGCAGCTCATATCCGAGTACATCCGGTGCCGGTATGTCAGACTCGATAAACCGTTTGACGGCTTCCTTGGTCTCATCCGCACAATACACATAGGTCGGATCCGCCAGGACATCGTTCCACGCGGAATCATTGTTTTCCTGCACGTCAGGGATATTCCGCAAACCGTTGCGAAGCGGCTTGTACATGGACGTGTCACGCAGCGCGGCATCGCCGATGGCATGGAAGTACTCCGAGAATTGCATTACGTTCGCAAAATGCCAGAAGGCCGCCCATTGCGTTTTGAATGCTTCCGCCTCGTTCTCGTCCAGAGCGTTCAACGGATTGTAATCATCGTTCTTCGCCTTCGCGGCATCGCGTTGAACGTCCGAGAACATCATACCGACGTGAGGTTCGGTGGTCCGCATATCCTCTCCGATACGCAGACCGGATTGGAATTTCAGTCTTGTACAGTTCGAAGGACTCCAGGACGAGCAGATCATGAATGCCGATTCGTTCTCGCCGTGCAGTGCCTCGATCCGATGCAGCGTATCCACGGCCTGAGGTTCGACGTTCTTGCTCCGCGGATTCAGGGCATAGCTCATCGCCAGCGCTTGGATGGCGAATATCCGTTCGGCATCCGGTTCCGCAAGATAATATTCCAGCATGGCCATTGCCGGAACTTCGCCGGGGTCGAATTCGTCTGCCCTGCCACTGATTGCGCTCTTGTAAGCCGCTGGCGACGGCATGGTCTTGGTGGTTAGCATCGTATCGACGAGCTGCGCCACATCCTTGCCCTGCACATACCCGATCACATCGTCATAATCCAAGGACCATACACGGTAGCCTGCCCGACGAAGCGCTTCCCTCTTCAGGGAATCCTGGGCGACAATGCCTGCATGATACTGCAGGCCGTCGGTGAAGATGGCAACCGGCTTTCTTCCGTCATGTTCGACCACATCGCCGGATTCGTCGATATTGCTGACCGTCAGCACGAAATCGGGCTTGCAAGGAATCGAGACTCCATCGGCCGGCCCCAGCGAGACTTGCGGTTCGACGCTCCATACGCTTCCGTTCACAGTGACGGAATATCCGGGTTTGCTATTGATGAATTCATCCTTGACGATGGCACGGCGTCCCTTGGCATCGTCGGATTCCGCGAAGGGATGGGCGTGCATACACCGGAGAGCTTCGACGAACTGCTGTTCGAGTCCGCTGTCGAACAGTTTATTCGTAGCGATTTTTGAAACGGTCTTCACACGGCTGCGTTTGTTGGCCGGGTCAAGGATGCCCGTAAGTATCGTCAACGCGGTCTTACGGGAAATGAGCTTCAGATTCTGGCTTTGTCTATATGCGTACAAACATCTGTAACATCCGTCACCGCCATTCTTTGCACATTCGCAATGCTCCATGGTCTCTTTTGCCTTGGCAAGCACCTCGAACATCGTGTCTGGGTCGGACAGTTGCTTAAGATAGCCGGTTCCTCCGGGTACTGTGTCGTATAGCGCAAGATAGGTTTTGCGCAGTCCGGGATTGTCCGGCAACGGCTCGTTCATGAGCGTCGCCTGCAGATGGTCCACATTGCCGAAGCGTTCACGCAGGCCGAGCATCACTGCGGCGGTCAGCGACTCCGCGGCACCGTCCGCACCTTGGACGTCGGCAAGTCCCGGCACAAGCATGCGCAGCACTTCCGATTTGACCTCACGGTACAGGAACAGGCACGTGCCGTTCCGCTCCGATTGCTCCAACTGCTGTTCCTGCGCCTTCTTGCGTTCCGGGCAGAAGTAGGCGTGCCTCGATCCATGTTCGCCGAGCAATGCACCACATTTCAGACACACGTTGAAACCGTTGCGTATCTCTTTACTGCCGGCGATTTCCACCGAAGCTCCCTTGTCGGAGACCTGCCCGAAGTTGATTTCCCGGATCGTCCCCTGCGGCGTGTAGTCGAATCCGAAATTCGTGGTTCCCTTGAACTGCCATCCCGTTTGGATGTCTGCCGGATCTATGTCCACCATCGTGTCCTTCAGGAACTGGGTCTTGGGCCTACTGTCGGAAGTATCCTCGACCAGACTCTCGCTATAGGTCTCATCGGATATGACAGTGTCGATGCGTAGCATCGGTCTTTTCTGGCCGCTATCGGCCCATTGCATTGACCCGCAGGAGGGGCAGCTGGCAAGGTTCTCAGTGCTGGAAGCAGGCTCCGCATGCGAACAGTTCGGGCATAGGCGCCACATTGCCAGCTCGTCGTCGGTGCCGCCTTTCGAACATAGCACGCGGCTGATTTTGTATTTGCGTCCGCCCGCGAAGAACGTGTTTCCCGGCGCCAGTTCCGTGATGGCCGTGGCCGCCGGGCGCACGAAATCACGCGTGGCCTTCCCCCTGCGTTTCGTCTTGTCCTGCGCGGCAGGCTCGATTCCGTGTGCCGCATCGGACGGTTCCTTGTCCTCTTTGAGGATGGTGTGGAGGGTCACACCGGTTTCCGGGAACGCATAATTGGGCAGGATGCCTTCGTCGGAAAGGTAGTTGAACGTGTTGGTGTTGAGAATGCTTGTGACGATGCGGCCAAGATTGTGAATCTCATCTTCGCATTCGCGCTGCTGCTCTTCGAACGATGAGTCGGAGGGCTTCTTCTTGAGCTCGTCGAGCAGCTGCCTCGCGTCGTTCTTCTGCGATTCAAGCGTTCTGACGGTATCGTTGGTTTTTTGGAACACATCGTAGACGCGCCTGGCCATGGTGCTGCCGTCTTTCGTACCGCGCACGAATCCGTCGAGTTGCGTCCGAAGTTCCTTGGAGAACGAGAACATTCGTCCGAATCCATCGAGCAACTCACCGGAATGTTGGCCTGTCCAATTCAGGAAGTTCACCGGGAATCCGCTGGAACCGCTGCCGTTGACATTATCCAGGCAGTTTTTCAATTTGTCGGGCACTACATCGGCCGGATCATTGCCGGCGTCCAGCATGGCATGCACCCAACGATCCAATGCATAAGCGGTGAGCTGGCGTTCCAGCACCGCTGTCGCATCAAGGAAGATGTGCGGCGGATTCACCGCGCCTCCAAGCATGTCCTCTGGCCGCTGGTAGAAATACGTATCGTGTTCCTTGGTGTTGGCCACTGCCAAGATCAGGGAGTTGCCGTCGCGTCGCCCTGCGCGGCCGGCACGCTGGATGTACTGAGCCTGGGTAGGAGGAATCGACGAGAGAATCACCGTGGAGAGGTCTCCGATATCGATGCCCATCTCCAAAGTCGGCGTGCAGGCGAGCACGTTCACGTCACCGGGCTTGCGGTCCTTGCGTTTGAATTCCTCTTCGACCTTGGCTCGGTCATCGCCGTTAAGCAGTCCCGTGTGCTCGGCAGCGTGGATGCGCTCAGACGGCTCCCCGCGGTATAGCTTGCCGTAGTAGCGCAATTCCAGAGCCTCGGCTTCGGGAGTGCCGGCGACCAATCTTCCCGGGCATTTGCGGATACGGCAACGCGCTCCGTTCCACGCGTCAAGGTTCTGTGTGGCGCACGAATAGCTCCGTCCACACGTGCCGCAGATCAGTTGCGTTACCTTGCCGCTGACCGTGCAGCTGGACTCGTTGAGCCCGTACACGGTGCGCTCCATTTTCATGCTTGGATAACGTTGCTGCGTGATGAATCCTACTGCTATGCACTCTTCGAGCACGATTCCCAACAGTTCATGATGAATATCACCTTCAAGGGCACCGTCGGTGAGGTATCGGTCGACGATCCGACGGTATGACGGCGAATTCAGGGTATTGAAAACGCCTTTGCGCACTGGCTCCTTGTCCGACAGGAAGTAGGGCATGCCATCCGCGTACATGCCGGGCATCCATTTGATGTTCTTGTTGGAAAGCAGGAACTTGTTGCCGTCGTTCTGCAGGAACTGGTCATAGGTCACGTCGAAGAACGCGCCTTTCATGCGCAACTGGTCGAGGAACGCCATGATCAGTCGGAGCCAGTCGGCCCCCCTAATGGAATCCTCATGCAACCCGATCTCGTTATGGCAACGTTCCGCAACGGCCTGCGCCACACGTTCCAGGAGCATCTGGTCGAATGCTATTGCGGCACAGCCTGATTTCTCCAACGTGCGTCCGGTATGAGAGCGCATGCCGAATTCCAGCAGCGATTCCAATCGGAGCCTGCGCCCGATCCAATCGAGCAGCTGACGCCGGCCGGGGCCGGCAGGATTGCCCTGCAATACGGCTTCATATTCGCGCATCCATGTCATGTTCGGCGCAATGAACCGCACGATGTATTCGTTGTCGACCGGATAACGACGATGGTAGTAGTCGTTCTGACCGTTGAGGTATTCGGCAAAAGAGGTACCGTCCTTGTGCTCCTCGCGCATGTAATCCATGGCGGAGTTACGCAGAGCGAACCGCCAGGTACGTGAGTTGAACACGCTGGCTCGATAGGAGGCGTCCTGCACGCTGTCCGAAAACACGATGGCCTTGCTATCGTCGTTGAAGGAGTCTCCGGAAAGTTGGGTGAGCATCACACTGACCTGCGTGGTGGTTCTCACACCGACCATGGCGATGTCCTGTTCGCTGCCGCAGAACGGGCACTGATAGTGTTTGCGGTTGCCGGATACGAGTTCCATGCCCCTGGCGATCATGGGGATGCGCTGCTCTCCACAGGCCGGGCATTCACGTTCCGTGGATTCAAAACGTCCCACGGCCTGTTCCTTCATGCACTCGTTGCAGAACCAGACCATGGCTCCGTTGTCGGCATGCGGGTCAAGAACATAATCCATGGTGCAGGGTTGCAAGTTCACCAACGCATTGTCGGCATGGTAGGCGAAATACTCGTTGTAGAACGTTCGTGGGTCACCCATGCTGATGCCGCCGTCCTTGCCGGCGAGCCCGATCCATGCAGTCCCTCCGCAATCACGGCAGTTAATCACCGGCATGCGGGTCTTGAGGTCGTCTTTGGACAGTTCGACGACCGGACGGTAGTCGATGCTCCCTTCCTGCGGGGTGACGTTGGCGACCACACGGCCGAGCTCCTTGACCCACAGTTGCACCTGCACGTTCAGGAATGGGCGTGTGTGACCTTCCGAACCGGTGCGAGCGTGGGAGACGAGCGCTATCAGCGCGTCTACACAGGCCTTCTGCTGGCGCGGACGCAAGGCGTTGAACCTCGCGTCCATGATGGCGAGCCTGTCCAGCAGTTTGCGATCGATTTGCCGGGGTTCGTCGCAGATGAGCGAAGATAAACTGGCCAGGAACCTGGAATGACGTAAGGACTCGGCAAGCCGGATGCGGGCCTTGTCTGTGGAGATCGGCCCAGTGGGCGCTTCGTTAAGCCATGCATGTGCCGCATGGGCGAGGTATTCGTCGGGGTCGACGTCCTCTTCGAGTTCGATGAGATGGTCGGCCTGCGCAACGGTGGGCATGGTGTCGTCGTAGTCGTCGGTGGCGAAGAATTCGTCGACGCGAAGACGATCCTCGGTCACCACGGATTCCGGCGTGAATGCGGTATTGAATATTTGGCTGGCGTACGCGCAGACGTCACGTACCGTCTCCTCGGTGCCCATGGTGGCCGAAGTGCCAACGAAGCACATATCGTCGCTGGTGGTGTTCAGCCTGTCGGTGAGCCTGCGCAGCAGGCAGGCCAGGTCGGTGCCCTGCGCGCCGTCGAAAGTGTGCAATTCGTCCACGACGAAGTATTTGAGCGTGTCCGGATCGTTGCTGTCCCAAATCCGGGAGTCTTTGGGGCGTACCAGCAGATAGTCGAGCATCTTGTAGTTGGTGAGCAGGATGTCCGGCGGGTTCTTCAGCAGTTCCTCATGGCTGGTCACGATATTGGTGGCGGTCATGGCGTGGTTGTCCTTGTCGCTACCGCCTTGGCTCATCTGGCCCACATACATGCCCGCGGTCACGTTATTGCGCAGTTCCGGACTGTCGTGGATGAGTTCGGCCAATCGCTTCGCCTGGTCGGTGGCGAGGGCGTTCATCGGATAGACGAGGACGGCCTTGATGCCCTTGCGGCCAAGCCTACGCTGCCGATAACAGTAGTCGAGGATTGGGTACAGGAAGCATTCGGTCTTGCCTGAACCGGTGCCGGTGGCCACCAGCGTGGATTCACCGGCGGAGATGCGTTCGAACGCGCGCATCTGATGCGCGTACGGCCGGTACGTGGGGTGCAGGCACGGGAACGGGAATTCCGTGTGTCTTCCGACCACGCGGAATGGCAATTTGACCGATACGAACGGCTCCTGGGAAAGCATGCCCTCCTGATGGGCGAGTTTGCGAATGGAGCCGCGGAACGGCTTGTTGGTCATGGGGAACGTGGTCTCCACGTAATCGGCGAGTCCGGACTGGATATGCCGTGCAAGCACCATGGGAATCATTTGACATCTCCGTACTTCTGCGTGAAGAACTTCCACGCGGTTTTGTAATCCTCTACGCGATCGCATTTGTCGAACGGCGCCACATATTCGATGGTTCGCTCACGTGGACCACCAGGTTGGGTGTCGTCCGTAATGGTGGGGGTGAACACCTTGCCCGCAGGCGCGTTCTTGATTTTCTCGAAATCAGGACGTTTGAAAGTCAAATCACCGTAATTCTTCTTAGAGAAGACGATGCGGCCATTCGCGTCATACCAGGTGTCGTCCTCATAGCCGCTCAGCACGGTGAAGGTCAGACGGTAGATGTCGATGAGCTCATCCAAGGTGATGCCGAGCGCCATGGATGCCAGCACGTCCAGCTCCACCAACGCCTGCCGGCGTTCATAGTCCGTGCGCAATGGCGTATGCCAGTTCCATTCGTCCGTCAATGAGGTGAACGTATCGGCGGTAAGTCGAGGATCATCCTTCGCCCAGCTCATGGACGTGTACGACTCGTCCCAGCAGGATTGCCACAGATCTGCATACGGTTTGGTCAGACAGTTAAGCAGTAGACCACGGAGACGGATTTCGGGAGCAAGGTTCGTCTCAGGGACTGGTTGCAGACTCAATGTTGTCGCATTGATATTCATCTTACCGATTGAACGAATGAAGAAATCATATGGCAGAGCGGCCTCGAGGCCGCTCATGAGCGCGAGCAACGCGTAGCGCTCTGGGTGCACGCCATAGCCCGCTATGGCGTGCACCCAGGCTACGCCTGGGTGAACGCAGGACGCTTGCAGCGTCCTCTCACCGGTTAATGGGACCATTCCTCGGCAACAGAGCCTATAAACAGCATCGAATCGGCTGACGGCACCGTCTTCTTGATTCGGATCAGCCATTTTTTGCACACGCGACTTATATTCCGCATCCGTGCATGCCTGCGAGTACTTCACGCGAGGCATATAATCCTCGGGAATGTCGGTCAGGTCGATTGGGTCATAGTCGCTGTTGACCCTGTAGTTTCTGCGGGTGGATTGTAGCAATGGATTGGCGACGCCAATGAATGGGCTGGAGTAGATCAACGCTTTCGTTGAAGTCGGGAAATGAATGTCATCCTTGATGGTGCCATCCTTACGGGAATTGGTTTCATTCCACATCGGAGAATAGGTGATCTCGTTAGCGTAGGTTCTCAGCGATCGAGGAATATCTGCCATCTGTTCCAAAGCATGCAATAGCTCTGCGGCATGGATACCGACCATCGGGGTCTGCTTCCATCCATCCTTCTGGCTATCCCCCACAAGTTTGGAAAACATTAACAGTTCGCCCTTGGAGATGGAAATGACACGGCTCTTGTGTCCCTGTGTATTCCATTCCCCCAGTTCGTTCTTGACCCCAGGAATGGTGCCAGTAGCATCGGACGCATAGCATTCATCAATGGTCTTGGGATCGTAGAGGTTCCAAATGGAATCGAAATGAGGAAGACTGCCACTTACGCTTGGATTCTCATATATGTTCAGGCTGAAGGATGTATGGTGATCAACGCCTGCAAACAGTTTTCTCTCATTGATGAACTGGAAATGGTACCGAAGTCTGCGATACATCTGCTCACGCAGTACGCCTGCTCTCGTGTCACCATACAGTTCATCGGGATGCACGAATGCACTCACACCATCATGTTTACGTGTGTAATCCCAAGCGTTTGGCAGGAAGCAGCGGAATAAGTTAATCCGCCCCTGCAACAGCGGGTAATTACCTGTTGAACCATAGAATGCCAAAGCACCGGCAATATTCACATACTCCCGAAGATACATAGTTCGTATACGTGAGTTCTTTAGAAGTTCACCCATACGCTTACTCAAATCGGAAGCCGTAAGCTTATGAATCGCAAAATAAGGATTCGCATCGGAAACGGCATCCGTCTCACTCCACTGCACGTTCACCCACGGCGGGTTACCCACCATAAAGTCGAAGCCGCCGTCTTTGAACACGTCGGCGAATTCGAGCTCCCAGTGGAAGAAGCGCTGCTTCTTGGCGACTTCCTTCACCAAGCGAAGCCTTTGCGCAGGTTCCCCGTCACCTCTGCAAAGTTCATCGAGATCCACAGCATGGTCGTACATGTAATCACGTTCATGGCTGTCATCCATAGCATCCATAAGCGTGGGCTGACCATTGTCCATCGGCATCAGCGTGAATCCCTCTTCCTGTGGGATCTCGCCGGTGAGGATCAGCGACATTTCCGTGAGGTACTGCGATCTTGTGGGAAGCAGGTTCGCTTGGTCGATGGGCCAGAACCACAGCGAGCACCAGTAGTCCATGGCGAGTTTCAGACGAGCGTATTCGCTGGCGTTCTCGGCCTTTTCCGAATGGTAGGCAATGCGAAGCATCTCGTCCTTCTCACGGATGGTGAGGTTGTTGCCGCGGAAGTATTCGCTTTCGATGCCGAGCGAGCCCTGTCCAAGCTTCTGTTGGTTTTCCAAAGCTTTCGCAGTTTTCTTGGAAGCATTCGCATCGAAACCGTAGATGATCAGATCGTCCTGGGTCGCCTTCTCCAATTGCCGACGTGCCTTGATCTGGCCGTGCCACAGTTCGTCGACGGTCTTCGACAACGACCTCATCAGGCCGATCTCCGTTTTGGAATATGGCTTCTTGGCGAAATTCTTCTTCCAAGCCTTGATGGTTTCCAGATGTTCGGATTCGATGCTTTTGACGGTCTTGTCGTCGTACTTGCACATGTCCGGATCCCCGGTCAGGAACTGGTAGATGCGCTTGACGGATGACGAGCTCCGGTCGAATCCGATGCGCTTGGGTTCGACCTCATACCAGTGACGGTTCTTAGTCGTGCTAGACAGATCCGATTCCAAGTATCCGACGCGGCGGCCGCCAATCAGCGAATTGCCGCATTGCAGCTGCGTGCCGAACCATGGCACGAAGGATCCTTCGCAAATGGTGTTGAGCCATAGGGACACCTCTCCAAGTTCCACCGCCACGGGGTTCAGGTCGATGCCGTAGATGTTGTGGTCGGCGATGTACATCTTGACCTTCTGCAGTTCCGCCTGCCTGCGTTCCGCAGGAATCGCCGCCTTCTGTCCTTCCTCGGAGACCCGCTCCTTCTCCCTGAGGTTCAGATACATGGTGGCCAGCTGGTTGATGGTCTCGTTCAGGAAGGTCGCGGAGCCCATGGCCGGTTCGCAGATCTTCAGATCCAGAATGTCGGTGGCCTGTTGGATACGTGGCTCAATCTCCTTGAGCGCGTACTTCACCAGACATTGCGCGAGGCTGTCGGGCGTATAGAAGGAGGCCGACGTTTCACGTTCCCGGCCTGCAAGCCGGTAGATGAACGTGCCGGGCTCGTAGGTGCGCAGCTCGCCGGCATGCGGGCTTTTGTCCGGGTAGCGGACGCGTTCGCTCTCCGAATAGTTGTCGAGTTCGCGTTCCGGCACGAAGTAGCCGACTTTCAAAGGGTCGTAGGAATCCTTGGCGTGTTTGACCTCGTAGAGCTTTTCCTTGGCGATAAAACCACGGTAGGACAGCAATGCCTCATATACGGCACCCATCTGGCTGATGCCAAGGGCCGCGTAAGAGATGCGCTGCCTGCGTTTGACTCCTTTACCGGTCTTGGTGACGCTCATCAGGTCGATGATGCGCAGCATCACGCTGTCGCGGAGTGCGGCATGTTCGATCAGCGCGGTCCGTTCCGGGTCGAAGATGTGCGCCTTGAGCGGCGGAACCATGAACACCGCATTGATGGCTTCCTCGCCAGCCAGCCCCTTGAAATCCTCATCCGTCTTCGGGTAACCGTTGAACACCAGATCGTCGAGTCGGCGCAATGTGTCCGCTAGATAGGTGGAATCGCCAGCCTCATCCATGCGGCCACGCATCTGTTCCGCAATATCTCGCAAGCTGTCCAGCGAATAGCCGGTACGGTAGATGTCGGATTTCATCGGCGCATAGCCGAGCGACGGCTTCGCCTCGATGAACAGGAGGAACAGCAGACGGTACATGTAGCGTAACGCCTGCACAGTCAGGTCGCCTGCGTCGATTTCGTCGATGCTTCGCCCCTTATTACAAGTCCAGTCGCGGATGACCTCGTTGCCAAGGATCTCCACACATTCACGTAACGCGGAACGCAGATTATCAGACACCTCAACCGCGTTCTTCGCAGACGTGTCATCAAACGCGTCAAGCAGACTGTCACCTTTGTTCGGGCAGAGACTATCACGACGCAACAGCACAGCCATCGCCGTATACACATGATCCTGATGGCGGCTGAAGATCTCGTCCAGGTCAAACAGCATGCATTTCTTGTCATTCCATTTACGGCGGTCGATCAACGCTATCTGATGCAACCCCATAAGAAGAATCCACCGTGCCGGCTCGTCGAAATCGGCAAGCAGCATACGTGCATATTCCTCACAGGAGGTGCCGTCCTTGCCAGAGCCGTCTTCGATGGGGCTTTCCAGAACGCCTGCCTCCGCACTATCGGACAGGCTCACCAGAACTTGCAAGCACGGAGCCCCATCAGAATCATCGACCTGATAGTAGACAGGAACAGACTTCCCTGAAATCCGGTCGGGCAATCCCTTGTCTTTGGCTTGATTCCCCTCCTGCGTATAGCCGAGTGCGGCGAGCATGCCGTCGATGAAATTCCGTACCCGTTCAGCTGGAAACAGATCGTTCTCGTTGTTGTTGATGACTTCGGTGAACGACTGGCGCATGTCCTTCAGCAGTCGCGCTGGGCGTTTCTCAGGAGGAAGCTGTTTCCAAGGTGCGGAGGCATTCTTCACTTCATCCGGAAAATATTCCTTCATATAGTACGGCGTGTAGAAGTCGTTGACCGCCTCGATGCCTGGGAATGTCTCGTTCAGTTCCTTCGCCATGGTCTCCCCCTCTATTCCTTACCTACGAATGCGGCCGCAATGCGGATCACTGGTTCGCCGGAGGCATCCAATGTGTCCTGAACCCAGTCGGCATATTGTTCGAGCATCCGATCAACCTGTTTTGTGTTTTCCTTGGTGTTTTTGCCTTGGGATTGCAACAGTACCTTGCGTGCATGGGACCAATGCTCGATGCGGTCCATTTGCCGAGTCACTTCTTCATCTGCCTGCGCACGATATTGTTCACCGCAATCGCTGAGCATGCTCTTGCCGCGCGATACCGCATCCTCCAACAGCAGTTGTGCCGCATCTATCTGTTCGGAGCTGGCCGCGGAATCCTCTCGATTCACATAACGACGTTCAGTGGTTCCCGGAATCAAGTTCCCACGATATCCGGTGATACGCCACACTTCCTCAAGTGGCAGTATGCCCATGCATTCGCCATCGAGATACCGTACACCGAACCATTCATCGATCACCGGGGATGCGTGCTTGTTGGCGACCATGCCGTTCATCAGCATAATCGTCTCATCCGCATGCAGGTTTCCGTTGGTCACGCCAATAATCGGGGCCTCGTCACGTTGGTACAGCAGTGAGGAAGCCTTCAACCCGACCCATTCCGTGATTGGATTCAATTCCCACAGGTATTGGACCCGACTCCATGACTCGTCGTTGATACGGGCCAGCAGACCGTTGGCTTGGCCTTCGCAGTATTTCGCGTCATCACTCCATTCAGCGATGTTGTCTCGCAACACCTGCGTGTTCGGCACACGTCTGCGCAGCCACGCGCGCAACGGGCTATCCCCTTGGAACTCCACCGCGAATCCATGAGCATCACGCAACTGACGTTTCGATTTAAGACCAGCCGACTGCCGGAACTCCTCGCAGGAGAGCCCCTCATCCACATACTCGTAATCCGACATCAACGTAGGAGCATCGGCTATGCCGCCGCCATTGGCGTTTTCCGTCATGCTCTCCCCCGCGGACTTGATTTCCTCGGTGTTCGTAGTATCGGAACCATCCGGCGTAGTGAGGTTGAAAAAGCTCAATGGATCGAAAACATCGTCATCCGCCACAGTTTCGACATCTTCGGAACGTTCGTCCGAATGATCGATGTCCTCGTTAGGAATACAAAGTCTGGCGGCAAAATTCTCCGCCGATTCGCCGGACTCAATCGCTTCGCGGGTGAAATCTTCCTCCTGATCGACGTCGAATTTGCCCATGAGCAAGGACGGATCGCCGATATCCTTACGTGCCTGGTCTTCCTTCTGCTGCAGGATCTCGAGAATATGTGCATCACCTTGAATCTTTGCATTACGCGAGTTAATCATCATGAAACGAATATCAGGCTGTTCGCGCTGCCCGTAACGGTCGATGCGTCCGTTACGCTGCTGGAACACCATCAACGACCATGGAGTGTCGAAATGGATGAGTCTGTGGCTCAGATAGTGTAGGTTCAGACCTTCAGAGGCCACGTCGGAGGCCACGAGAATACGTATAGGCGAGGACTTCGTACCGAAATCCTCGACGATTTTCTGCTGTTCCACATCGCTCATGCCGCCATCCATGGAGACGATGGCCTTCTTCGGTAGTTTGAGATCCTGCCGCAAGTGCTCCTCGAGATAGTTCTTCGTCTCGATGCGTTCCGTGAAGATCACGATACGGTCGTCGGCGTCTTCACCGTTATGCCAACCGTAATCGGCGCTGCGCAGAAGCTGCAGCAGTCTCTGGTACCGGGAAAACTGCATCGGACCAATCTTCTCTAAAGCGGCCTTGAGTCCTTCAAGCCTGTCGATGTCTCCGGTCTGGTCGGACGCATCTTTTTTGGCAAGCCGCTTCACTCGCTCGTCGATGGTCTTGATGCACGCTGCCGGCGATGAAAACAGACTCTTCTCAAGCATCGTCTTGAACAGGAAGGAATTGCTTCTCTTCTGATGCATATCCATGACGAGTTTCATATTGGTCAAGTAATCGAATGCCTCTTCCTCGGCTGCGGTGGCCATGCATTTCTCCTGCGTCACCTTGCGCTCCGGGAAGCTGCCTGAGACCTCGGCCATCACGTCCTTCTTGAAACGGCGGACGTACAGGTGTTCGACGTCCTTCTTGTCGTACTGTTCCGGATCGGGCAGGGTGGTTGGGTCGAGCATGTTCATCAACGAGGCGAAACTGCGAGCGCGGCCGTCATGAGGCGTGGCGGACAGCATAATCAACGTGTCGGAACGGGAGGCAAGACGTTTGGCGAGCTTGGCGCGCTGCGCACTACGGCCGTTGGCGGCACGGTCGGCGACATTCTGGGCCTCGTCGATCACGATGATGTCCCAATACGAGGCATCGAGTGCCGCGCCATATTGGATGTCACGCTTCAACGTGTCGATGGAGATGATCACCTTGTCGTAGTAGGAGAACGGGTTGGCGTTCGCGGGAATCTCGGAACGAATCTGCTGGATACGTGAGGAATCCAAGCTGATCAGTGGAATGGTGAATCGCTCCCACATCTCCTTCTGGAACTGGACCATCATGCTTTTCGCTGTTACCACGAGAATGCGGCGGCCTTTGCGGCGCTTGATGAGCTCCGCCATCAGGATTCCGGCTTCCAAGGTCTTGCCAAGGCCGACGGCATCGGCGATGAGGATTCGCTGGCGCGGTTGGGCGAGCGCCTTCTTTGCCGGAACGAGCTGGTATGGCAGGGAGTCCATGGCGGCCTTGTTGCCGACATGAATCCTCGCATCGGTCGGCGCAGTGGCACGTAGCAGACTCTCGATAAACAAGTGCGATTTTGCTGCTCTTGCTGAGGTGTCGGGAATGAAACGGGTCTTCACTGGATCGACGGGCGTGATTGTGTCCAAATCATCAAGGAACGTGGCCGTCATGTCCCGCACCAGAGCGGAGATACCAGTGCAAGAGACGGCGTGATTTCCAAGGCTGTTTGGCTCGACTTTATCGACAAGCCATTCCTGGCCGCGGATCAGCACTCTCATGCCGGGAGAAAGCAGCTCTCGTTCCGAATGTGCGCCATGCCTCATTGCTGTGTGCTCCCCATATGCTCTCAATCCCAATGTTTTCGCATATATTGTATGTCATTAGGGGTGCGCTTCATCAATTTGCCGCATGAATGCTAGATACACACACGCTTTTATGATTGATACTCAGAATTATCTATATCTTTCGATTATTACTTTGCTTGAATCGTCAGAGCAAGTGCAACACCGTTGAATGGTGGACTTCCCAGGGTATCCGGTATCCATGGCGTTTGCGTGGTCTGTGATCGATGGCATCGTACACGGCCCGGACCTCCTGCTCGCCGACAGCGGTGAAGCCGGCGCCCTTGGGGAAACACTCACGAATCAGCCCGTCGGTGTTCCCGTTGCCGCCGCGCCGCCATGGATGGAGGGGCAGGGCGAAGCAGAACACCGCGCCGGTGGCCTGTTCGACCTTCTCGAAGTCAGCGGACTCCATACCCCGGTCCAGGGTCACGGCCCGGCTCTCCGGATGCCTTCGGAGCACGCCGATCCCCACATCGGCAACGTCGCGTCTGGCATGCGCGGCACAGCGTCCTCCGGAGAGCAGACCGCTTCTGCGGTCCACGAGCGTGACGAGGCACGCCCCGGCGCCTTTGTCGACGACGGCGTCGCCTTCCCGGTCGCCGAGCCCGGAACGTTCCTCCACGATCTCGGGACGTTGCCCGCCGCGACGGGCGCCCGGGATCTCGCCACGCCGTTCCTCCGGCCCGCCCCTCCCGTGCCGGCGTTTGCCTTTATGACGCAGACGCGCCCTGATTCCACGGCGGGTACGCGTCAGGCCGGGTGGATCAAGCCGCCGCTCGTTGATCGCCCGGTGGATCGCGGACGCAAAGACCATCAGTCCCGGCCGCTCGACCGCGATCCTGCCCGCGATCCGCCCGGGCGACCGATGCTCCCGCACGACAAGACGCCGCACAAGCCCCGCCCCTCGCTCGCCGTCGAGGATCCCGGGCCGCACGCAGGAAACCCTTCGGGACTCGCGGCCACGCTGGGCGGTCGATGCACGATGGCACCGCCCCGAGCCAACGGCGAACGAGTTTCCGGCCATCTCCCTGCTGACGGTCGCTTCGTCCCCGCCCGCCGCTCCGGCCATCCCGCCGCAGCCCCCCCCCGCGCCTCAGCAACACGATTTCCTCGCGCTCGGCCAAGGCAAGACGGGCGTACCGGCCCATGGGACCTCCCGATACCCGGTTGTCGCAGGCAAACACCATCGTACCGGGAACCCATGGGCCCACATCATCCACAAGCGTTGCACCAGCAATGAAAAATCAAGGCACAACGTCGCAACCTGAACCGCACCTCCGATCATCGAATCTGAATTTCTTCAGTCCAACAATCGGGGTGCGGTTCAGGTTGCGACGTTGTGCCCTTTTATGCTGTCCATATAGTGCGATCACTGCGGAATCTTTGGAACTGGAATCTTCGAACTCGAAATTCCCGGAATCAGTCGGCGGTGATCAGCTCGCTCGAATCCATGTCGAAGTCGGACATGGCAAACGAGCGGATCGCCGGATCCTCATACGTGTTCATGTAATACGTGTTGGTTTTCCCGGAATAGCCACTGGTGAACAGCGTGCGCTCGAACTGGCCGTTGCCCATCTTGGACATGCCGTCAACCATTTGCACGGAAACCAGCGTGTGGAACAGACGAGACACATTAGCAGCCTCGTTGTTCTGCTGCGGATAGTGCGTGTTGGTGTAGGCGACGCGTACGAAACGCGACGGCGAACTCACGTCACCGGGAATGCCGTGCATGCTCACGCCGGCACCCCATGCGCTCAGTTCCGCCTTGCCCCAAGTGGTCGGCTCCG
>UMGX01015513.1_pt1 | contig 24021 bp, 20 predicted proteins | sample 1965411 | NCBI WGS metagenome assembly UMGX01 (sample SAMEA4836086, study PRJEB28245) | human gut metagenome | biome: gut microbiome; material: fecal sample | place: Denmark | collected 2008 | reverse complement strand
GCTGCTCGTTACAAAAGGAACGAGCAGATACTATTATAGGCCCCGGAAGGGGATTTTTGTTACTGTTCACTCACTTGCAGTCTGTGAACAGTAACACCTTCGCGATGCACACAAACTGCTGTAAACAGCGGTTTGGCGCGAGTATGTCTCGGGATTTTTGCACAAAATATACAAAAACACCTCGCGGGATATTGGAGATTTGAACAGCAACGATTTTTTCGCTAGGTGATTGACAAATCCCAATTTTTATAGTAAAGTACTAACCAGAGAGAAACCGTTGAGAAAGAAGAGTAGTCTATCGGATGAAATCACAGAGAGCGGCAGGTGGTGGGATTGTCGTATGGAGCCGGCAGATGAATGGCCTTTCGAGGGCAGCCTGAAATTTTTGAAGAGTAGGCGCTGACGGGAGCCGTGCCCGTTATCAAGGCGGAATGTATGTTAGTACATGAGAAAGAGGACATTTGTCAATTTGAGTGGTACCGCGATAATAAGAAATTATTACCGTCTCAAGCAGGAGCTTGAGGCGTTTTTTATTGCATAGGGAGCGGGTAGCACTCAGAACAATGGAACTCCTTTCTTACTAACACTATTTCGAAGGCTGGCAAACTGCCTTTGGGAGCACAACTATTAGTAGAAAAAGGAGAGAAAAAATGAAAAAAAGAATTGCAGCGGTAATTTTAGGGATGACAATGACAGCAGGTTTACTGGCAGGATGCGCGGGAAGCTCTTCCGGGAGTGAAGATGGCGCAAAAGCATCTTATACCATCGGAATTGAACAGTTTGCGGAACATGGCTCTTTGGATAATTGCCGGGAAGGATTTTTGGAAGGGCTGAAAGAGGAAGGCATCGAAGAGGGAAAAAATCTCACCGTGGAATATAAGAACGCAGCGGCTGATATGGGTACAGACGCACAGATTGCCAACAATTTTGTGGCGGACAAAGTAGATTTAATCTGCGCAATCGCTACTTCCAGCGCTCAGAGTGCTTTCAATGCGGCGATGGACAGTGAGACTCCGGTGATTTATACGGCGGTTAACGACCCAGCAGCGGCAGAACTTGTAGATGAAGAGGGAATGCCGGTAGGTGAAGTCACTGGAACCAGCGACAAGCTGCCGGTGGAGGCACAGCTTAAAATGATTCGTGAGCTTTTGCCGGACGCAAAGACGATTGGAATTTTATATACCACCAGCGAGAAGAATTCAGAATCTACGATCGCGGAATACGAGAAATTGGTGGGAGAGTATGGATTTACCCTGGAGACCGCAGGTGTTACCACAACAGCGGATATCTCTTTGGCGGCGGATGGTCTTTTGGAGAAGGTCGACTGTCTGACGAATCTGACGGATAATACAGTGGTAAGCTCTCTTCCGACTATTTTGGAAAAAGCAAATGACAAGAAAATTCCGGTGTTTGGAAGTGAGATTGAACAGGTAAAAATCGGCTGTCTGGCGGCGGAAGGTCTGGACTATGTAGAGCTTGGAAAGCAGACCGGCAAGATGGCGGCTCAGGTTTTGAAAGGTGAGAAAAAAGCGTCGGAAATGGCCTACGAGACCATTGAAGGAAGCAAGCGTTATCTGAATACGGAGGTTGCCAAAAAGTTGGGAATTGAGATTCCAGATGGATTTGCGGATGAGGCAGAAGTATTTGATGCAATTTCAGAGAGCTGAGTGTCAAAGAGAAGCTCACAGACTGAAAAGGGTATTTCGGGAGCAAAAAGGCTGTCGCATGAGGTGAGATGAAAAATTTTCCTATGCGGCAGCCTGCCGTCTGTGAAAATGAATGGAGGAAATAGTTGAAATGGATTTTATCATATCAATTTTAGAGCAGGGCCTGATCTACGGGATATTGGGACTGGGCGTGTATATTACTTACAAAATATTGGATTTTCCTGATCTGACCACAGATGGAAGTTTCCCTCTTGGGGCAGCCATCAGTGCGGCGATGATCAGCAGAGGTATGAACCCGTATCTTGCCTTGTTGGTGTCGTTTGCAGCGGGAGCGGCTGCAGGTTGCTGTACAGGGCTGATTCATGTGAAATGCAAGGTTCGGGACCTTCTGTCGGGTATTATCATGATGACAGCTCTTTGGACCATCAATCTGAGGATTGCAGGAACGTCCAATGTGCCGATTTTCTCAAAGGACAGTATCTTTCACAATGATTTTCTGGATATGCTGCCAGGGGCGATCAAGCCGTACCGCACTTTGCTGATTGTGATCGTGCTGGTGGTGGTCACAAAGATACTTTTAGACCTTTATATGAATACAAAGTCCGGTTTCTTACTGCGGGCCGTGGGAGATAACTCTACTCTTGTGACTTCACTGGCAAAGGATCAGGGAAATGTCAAGATTATGGGGCTGGCGCTTTCCAACGGTCTGATTGCCTTATCAGGAAGTATTTTCTGCCAGGAAGAGAGAGTGTTTGAGGTTTCCATGGGTACGGGGGCGATTGTGATTGGCCTGGCCAGTGTGATTATTGGAACCAGTATTTTTAAAAATTTAAGTCTGCTCAAAGCGACAACAGCAGTGATTATAGGTTCTGTCCTGTACAAAGCCTGCGTGGCAGTTGCAATTCGTAATTTCGAGCCGCAGGATATGAAACTGATTACAGCGATACTTTTCCTGGTGGTTTTGGTGCTGAGTATGGAGAGAAAGAAGAAGGTGAAGGGAAATGCTTAGATTGAGCGGAATTCATAAATACTATAATCCGGGCACAGTAAATGAGATGTGTCTGTTTGAGAACTTCAATCTGGAAATCGAACAAGGGCAGTTCGTCTCGGTGGTCGGAAGCAACGGCTCCGGAAAGACTTCGATGTTGAATATTATCTGCGGAAGTATTCCCATCGAGGCAGGCGCTATTTTTATTGACGAAGAAGAGATTACCAAGCAGAAAGAATTCCGCAGGAATTCTAAGATTGGAAGGGTTTATCAGAATCCAGCGATGGGGACTTGTCCCAGCATGACAATTTTGGAAAATATGTGTCTGGCTGACAACAAGGGCAAGTCTTTTGGTCTGCGCAGGGGAATTAACCGGAAGAGAATTGGTTTTTATCGGGACCAGCTTCGGCAACTGAATCTGGGATTAGAAGATAAAATGGATGTGAAGGTGGGCTCCTTGTCAGGAGGGCAGCGCCAGGCGATGGCGTTGCTGATGTCCACGATGACTCCCATAGAGTTTTTGATTTTGGATGAGCATACAGCAGCCTTGGACCCTAAGACGGCAGATCTAATCATGGAACTTACGGATAAGGTGGTCAGAGAAAAGAAGCTGACGACGATTATGGTCACTCACAACCTACGCTATGCTGTGGAGTATGGGGACCGTCTGCTGATGATGCACCAGGGAGAATGCGTGGTGGACAAGGCGGGAGAAGAGAAAAGTAAATTGACGGTAGACGATATCTTAGAGCGTTTCACACAGATCAGTATTGAGTGTGGAAATTAGTGGGATAGTCAAGAAGGCAGGGTGCAAGCAGAGAGTTAATCACTTTCAGGAGTGGTCGGTTCTCTGCTTTTCTGTTTCTCGTAAACATGCTGTTCAAAATAGTTACCGGTTGAAAACGGCTTAAATGGTGTTTCCGACATCAGATAATCAAGGGGCGTTTCATGCTTCTGCTTCTGTCCGAAATCGCGTTAAGATATCCTAAATGATTTGTCAGTTCACATTCATTAGTAATATATCTCCTAAATGAATAATGAATTTTTTTTATCTGAAATAGTGTGTCTGATTTTGTCGATTAAAAAATAACACGACGGTACCTTCCGATACCGCTGCATTAGAATAGTGGCTTTTACAAGTCATCCGTTATTCTGTAAAAAACGGCGGCTTATGATTGCTGCCAAAAAGGGAAAGCCGATAACCGCATGTTTAATCTGCGTGTTATCGGCTCTGCATCTGTGCGTCTGGCTCTTTGATAACTGATATATTCATTTGTTGTACGTTAATAAGGACTTCCTAAATGCCCCAATCCCCGCTAATCATTTGCAGCTTTACCATATACGGGTAAATTTTGCCTGTATTCATCAGTTTTTCCGGTGTTCCCTGTTCGGCAACAGAACCGTCTGAGAGCACAACTACTTTATCTGCGCCGCTTACGGTACGCATACGGTGGGCGATAACAAGTACAGTCTTATCTTTTATCAGCCTTGACAAAGCAGCCTGTATCAATGTTTCGTTTTCCACATCAAGGCTTGCCGTTGCTTCATCAAGCAAGATGATGGGAGAATTTTTGAGGAAAGCGCGTGCGATGGAAATCCGCTGCCTTTCCCCGCCGGACAGTTCGCAGCCGTTTTCTCCAATCATACTGTTATAACCGTCCGGGAGTTTTACCGCAAATTCTTCACAATTTGCCAGCCTTGCCGCCGCAATCACTTCTTCGTCGGTCGCGTCCTTTCTGCCTATTCTGATATTCTCCATGATTGTGTTGTTAAACAGCGTCACGTCTTGAAATACGATAGAGTACAAAGACAGCAAGGTTTCCGGCTCTATTTTCGATATATCCATACCGCCGACAGTGATTTTTCCTTTGTTTAAATCCCAGAACCGGGCAGCAAGGCGTGATACCGTAGTTTTTCCTCCGCCGGACGGTCCGACTAAGGCGGTAACTTCTCCTTGTTTAGCAGTAAAGGAAACATCTTTTAATACAGTTTCTCCCGTATTATAGGCAAATCCTACATGGTCAAATACAATGTCATAGCCTTGGTTTGTCACTATATTGCTTCCTGTCTGAATAGGCTGGTCAAGAATTTCATTCATGCGGTTTATGTTCGTTTTAGTAGAGATTACCGCAGCAAGATTTTGCAATGCACCCTCAAGTGGGGCATATAGCCTTGAAGCCACAAGCAAAAACATAAAGAACAGCGGAATATCAATTTCTCCGCGAATCAGCAGAGCAGAACCCACAAGCGCAACCGTAGCAATTCCAAACTTTAATATCAGCGTAGAGGAAACAACAAAAAGTGCTGTCCCAAGTTCTGTTATAATGTGCCGTTTTTCTACATAGTCAATTTTTTTGCCGAGTCCTTTCAGATAACTTTTTTCCGCATTGTTTGATTTCAAGTCCTGTAAATTTTCGATACACTCCTGTACACCGTTTTCAAGCGCGACATTTGCCGCTACGGATTTACGGTTGAAGTATTCCTGTATGCGGGCTGAAAAGAATGTGATTGTAAATGCAATCGGCAAAACCCACACCGCCGCAAGAGCCATTCGAAAGTCTATGGCAAAAAGGCAGATTGCAATTAGTGCTGTTGAAATAAGAGAGCCTGCCAATGCGGGTACATAATGGGAAAATGCAGTTTCAAGCGTAGCGCAGTCTCCCATAATAGAGTTTGTTAAATCCGCAAGGTCTTTCTTGCCGAAGAAAGACAACGGGATTTTGCGCAGCTGTTCTGCCAAGGATATTCGCCTTACTCCGCTTTCCACATAAGTCGCTAAGTAAGTGGCGTTATATTGAAACCAAGTCGCAATAAATATAAGGCATAAGCATACGAAAGTACCAACCGCATAAAAAGCAATGCGGCGTCCATTCACGTTCCCATTCATGGTATCAATGACAAAATAATAGAGCAGCCCGACAGGGAGCATAAAGGATATATCCTGTACGATGCAGGCAATACAGCCTTTTACCAAATTGACAGCCCCCTGTCTTGATAACGCAAAGCGTCTTTGCAATGTCTTAATCATGCATTTACCTCCTTTGCAATCTTCCATTCTGCTGCTTCGGAATAATTCTTCCACATTTTTGTAAATATGCCGTTTTGCTCTATCAGCCCGTTATGTGTGCCGCTTTCGACAATCTTACCGTCTTGCAGTACATAGATGCAGTCTGCGTCTTTGATTGACGATAGCCTGTGTGCAATCATAATGACGGTTTTTCCCTTTGAAAGCGCGGATAAAGCCTGTTGTACGCGCACCTCATTGTCGGGGTCGGCAAATGCGGTGGCTTCATCAAGAATTAGGATAGGCGCGTTTTTTAAAATAGCGCGGGCAATTGCTATTCTTTGCTGTTCACCGCCGGACAGGTACACTCCTTTTACACCGACAACTGTATCTATGCCATTTGGCAATTTTTCGATAATATCCAAGCACTGTGCAGCTTCCAGTGATTGGGCGATTTCTTCACGTGTGGCGTTAGGCTTTGCCATACGCACATTTTCTAATATGGACGCTTTGATAAGGCGGCTGTTCTGAAATACAAAGGACACCTTATTCATTAATGTTTCTTTTGGAATGTCGCGTATGTCGATATTTCCTATCAGTATGCGCCCTTTTTGCGGGTCAAAAAATCTTGTGATGATATTTGCAAGCGTTGTCTTACCGCCGCCGGACGCTCCTACCAATGCGACGGTCTGCCCCGGCTTTATGGAAAGAGACACATCATCGAGTGCTTTTTTTTCTCCGTCGTAACTGTAACTAACATGTTCCAATATAATCCCATTGTCTTTCGGGACGTTATTCACCCGGCTTTCAGATAATGGTTTTTCTTTCAGCACTTCATCGATCCTGTTAATTGCGTCGCCTACAATCATTGCGTCCTCGTTCATAAACATAATTTTTGTGAGCGTCGTACCAATGACAGGCGTAATCACAATATAGAAGATAAGGTTTAACAGGAGTTCGTTTGTCGCGCCACCCCTCGTAAAGAGAATCCCTCCGGCAATCAAAAATGCGAATACGCCGTTAATTGCCGTTGTATAGAACATCATAGGCAGACGCAGCTCCTTTGTGTATGCAATTACCCATGTTTCATAATTATCAATCGCGTTTTTGAAACGCTTGAAAGAAAAGATTGTCTGCCCGAAAGTCTTTACTACGGGTACGCCCCGCACATATTCAACAGCTTCATTTGACATATCAGCAAGCGCATTTTGATACTGCTCCATACGCTTTTCCATGTCTTTTCCTGTCATTTTCATCATAATCAGAAAACCAAACACAACGGGAACAAGGCTTAAAAGTCCTAATCGCCAGTCAAAGACAAGCAACAGGAAAAGCAGCCCTATGGGTGTGGCAATCGCCCCCGCCTTGTCGGGCAGCCTGTGTGCAAGATAGTTTTCAGTAGCAGCACTGGAACTGTTCACAATTCTCCGCAGTTTTCCGCTTCCATATTTTTCTGTCACACCAAGCGGCAACGCTGTAATATGGCGCATAAGCTCTTTTCGGATATTTGCGGCAACCCGAAATGCACTCATGTGCGAACACATCAAAGCGGCTATATAGACAACAATGGAGATAACTGCAAACAATACGGCAGACCAGCCGTAGCCTGTAACATTCTCCGCTTCCACGAAGTTCGGAGAAACTTCCAGTATGTCGTGAATGATACGCCATATATACCAAAAAGGTACAAGAGCTAACAGCGCACTCATTACAGACAGTAGCCAAGAAAGATAGGTCAATATCCTATGTTCTTCGGCATAGCCCATCAGTCTTGACAGATTAGACTGTTTTTTCATCGAAAAACCCTCCTTGAAATTTTTTATGATATGAGGACTAAATATCTGCCCTCGATTATCCATCTTTCAGAGAACTATATATTCAAAAATAGTTAGTAGAAACTAACCCATATGCCAAATATAATGGAAAGCTTACACTTTCCATTATCATGAATGATAGGGCAGATTACTCTAACGAAGTTATTCGTTTTTATTGCCCCATAATTTTCATCCACCCGGCGGTATAGAAAGCTCTCATTTCTTTCAAATAGTGCTTTGCTTCTTCCAGTGGCATTTCATGTATAATCAGCTCAAAAAATGTATTAAACATTCCTGTAATCAAGATATGCTCCAACCGTTCGTCAATGGAGGGTGCAGGTCTGCCTAACTTTTCAAGAACTGCCAAATAGTCATGTGTTCCTTTTGTTTCTATTTCCACCATTTCATCAATCAATTTTGAAAAACGTGTTCCTTCCGAACAGCAAAGTATGAGCTTAAATTCATTCAAGTGTTTATAGGCATACAAGAGCATTTCATACATACACTCGCCAGAAGTAGAGGAAAGATTGTCGGGTTGTTCTTCTGGAGGAATTTCCGCAAATTCTTTTTGAGCCTTGCAAAATCGTTCCAGTAAAAAATTGTAGTGTTCGCCTACCAACGCTTCAAACAGGTCCTCTTTGCTGTCATAATAGCCATAGAACGCACCTGTTGTCACACCCGCCGTTTTGACAATATTCCGCAAAGAAGCAGACTTATAGCCTTTATCAAGAAATTCTTGCATTGCCGCTGAAAGAATTAGGTCTAATGTTGTCCGTTCCGCTTCACTCATACTTTTACCGCCCATATAACATTGTTATATATTACTGTTATACAATACAGCAAATCGAGGAAGTTGTCAATAGTTCGAAAAAAATTGCAGTTTAATTCTGTGGGATTGGCATTTTAGAAAATTTTCTGTGTCAAGAGATAAGAAAAACTTTTTGAAAAAATTATGTTCAAACTTCGGCAAAATTGCTTTGAGTGATGTTGTAGGTAGTGAAAGGAATTTCTGAGATTTTGGGAGATTTCCCAACAAGCAAAATCTGTCCGGCAAGCTATAGGCGCGGACAGGCAGCTTTACGGAAAGGGCACCCCTTTCCTATGCTTGCTAGGAAGTTTTTTACTTCGTTTTTCGGATCATCGAAAAACTCTACATTGGAAACTGGCTCTTAGCCTAACAAAAAGAAAGCGGGCGATCATCCGGAAGGGATATCGCCCGTTTGTGACTGTAAGAAAAAACTTAGCGCAGAATCTTTTTTTATCAAGCGTTTGCTTTGGAAGCGTTTTTCTTGATGATTCTGGACAGGACAAAGGCCATCACCACGCACAGCAGAGACGCTACGACTGCGTAGGCCCAGGTCATCTTAAATCCAGCAGCTCCGTAGGTGTCCATCCAGCCGCCGACCAGCGTGTACAGGAAAAGATCAGGAGCAAATCCCAAAGCGGAAGCGATTCCAGACACACGTCCGCTCATCTCCAGAGGAATGCCTGCGTCATCATGCACAGCGAAATACTGACTTCTGACTGCATAGATGAAGATCAATCCGAAGAAGAAATTGATGATGACTGCTACCAGTAAGCTGGCTTTTACCGGAAGAACAATAAACAGACCGAATGAGATGGCGAGCAGAATACAACCGCCAGCGATCACCTTAATTCGAGAGTGCAGTCTGTCGGCTAAGAATCCACCGATGATACCGCCTACGCCTTGGAGTAGATAACGGATACCACCTAAAGTGGAGCCCATTGCGGCGGAGAGGTCATAATACTGCACAGCGTAGGTGTTTACGTAACCGATCAGACCATAGACGCTATAAGCAGTGAAAATAATGGCTACCAATACCCATACGCGAGGAATGGTAAGAGCTTTGAACATACCTTTGACAACACTACCTAAGCTCTCTGTGTTTTCTTCTTTTTTGGTGTCTTCAATAAAGATAAAGTTTAGGATTCCGATAATGATGACGGTGATCGAGCAAACTTTGATGGCCATGGAAGTGCCGAGAGTTTCGCTTTTGACAGCGAAGAAGCTATAAGCGGCAGTCATGCCGAAGACCAAAAGTGCGTTTAATATTCCTCGAAGTCCTTCCTGTAAACCGAAAAGACGGCCCTGTTCTTCAGGGGTTCCGAGCATACGGGTGGCTTTGATGCAGGCAGACCAATAGGTGATGATCGTGGAGATACCCATTAGCACGAAGATAACGCGGGCTACATTGTAACTGGGGAAGGTGGAAAACCAAAGCCCTAGGGCGCCTGTCGCCAGAAAAGAAAACGTCAAAAGTTTTCTGGCGGAAAATCTATCTGCGACAATACCGCCGATAAAATAGGACAAAAGAGCGACTGTGGCATAGCCGGATGAGAGAAGACCCATCTGCGCATTGGATAGATTCATTGCCGCTTGAATCTGGGGATAAAAAGTTTCACGGATATAGGGTAGCTGAAAAATGATACCAGCTCCCGCTGCCAGAAGCAGAAGCGTACCATATTTTTTTACGAATGACTGATTCATAATAAAACCTCCATATGTACGTATTTTGTTGTTCATCAGAAAGAAACAGAAGAAAAATATAAGACGCTGCAGCAAGACTTGTATTTTGGGCTGTTTACTTTTGAAAAATCTCCTTTGTGAAAAAGAAGACAAAGAAAAAAGAGAAGCAAGCCATACGGCGTTACTTCTCTCTTCGCTCTTGTAACTGAGGTAATCATAAAATAATTATAAAATTTTGTCAATTCATTTAAAGGAAAAATTGAAATCTTGTATATATTATCTAAAAAAGTCAGAGGTGGTTTGTGAAATATACTAGAAAATAGGAGAAAAATGAAAAAATTCTGAGTATATGGAAACATGCACAAAAGATAATTAAATAGGTAGAAAAGGAAGAGATAACATGAAACTTGTAGAAAATGTATAAAAATTATGCTGCAAAAATGGGAGAATTATATAATTGACACAGACTAAAAAATCGGATATACTGTTCGCAGTTACAAAAGAGTGAGGAGAGAAAAGTAACGATATGCGTTTGTGTCTATAAATGCATAGAGTTTCTTTTCTCTTTTTTTATTTTACAGGGAAGGACTTAGTAAGCTGCTGTGAGAGGGCTTGTCCCTATAAAGTAAATGCCTCGCTATAAACGTTCCGCTGGACGCGCACGCCTAAAGAGATATTTCACCGCAGAGCAGTGCTGCAATGGCGCGAAAGTGAGCCGCGTTATGCTATAACCAAGATAAAAGAGAAAGGAGTTTTTTGTTATGGCAATTATTGGTAGAGAGGAAATTGTAGAGGGATTAAAAAAAATCCTGGGTGAAGACAGAGTAATTACGGATGAGCAGGTTTTAAGAGAGAGTAGCTTAGACCGTTATCGTAAATATGAGCAAGTGATGGAAGTATATACACAGCCTATCCCGGCTGCTGTGATCTATGTAGAGTCTGCACAGGAGGTCTCTGAGGTATTGCAGTTTGCCAATGACAATGAGATTAACGTTGTGCCGAGAACTGGACATTCAGCGATTGAGGGCGGTTTGGAGACGGCGTTGAAGGATTCCGTTGTCATTGACGGTTCTCATATGAATAAAATCCTGAAGGTAGACGAGTATAATATGCAAGTTACCTGTCAGTGTGGTGTGCCACTTCAGTCCCTGGACGACATGCTTAGAGAGCGTGGATTGACCACAGGACATTCCCCGCAGTCTAAACCGCTGGCACAGTTGGGAGGCCTGGTGGCAACCAGAAGTATCGGACAGTTCTCCACACTCTATGGCGGAATTGAAGACATGATTGTAGGCTTAGAAGCAGTTTTCCCAAATGGAAAGATCTGCCGGATTAAGAACATTCCGAGACGTGCAGCAGGTCCAGATATCCGTCATATCATTTGCGGAAATGAAGGAGCGTTGTGCTTTATCACCGAAGTGACCATGAAGTTGTTCCCATATTTGCCTCAGAATAATCGTTATATCGCTTATAAGCTGGATGATTCTCAGATGAAACTAGGCTTTGACTGTCTCAGAGAGGTTATGGTTGCAGGATATAAACCATCCTTTGCGCGTCTGTACGATGCAGCAGATGCACAGCAGCATTTCAGTGGTTGGTTGGAGCCGGACAAAGCGATTTTGATCTGGATGGCAGAGGGACCTGCTAGTATTACGGCGGCAATCCGTGACGGAATCGAAGAGTTGATGTCTAAGCATCCAGAGTTGGAAGTGGTAGATCCCAAATTGATCGAGAAATGGTATGTAGGCTTGAACTGGGGGCCGGAAAACATTGCCCAGGAGGCCATTGAGATTAAGGAGACCAAGAATATTGGTATCACCACAGAGGTTTCAGGATGTTGGGATTGCATCTATGAGATTTATAAGACTTCTTGTGAGAGAATTGCGAACGAGATACCGGATATCACAATGATCGGAGGACATTCTTCACATAGCTACATCAATGGTACGAATATGTATTTCTGTTATTACTACAATGTGGTAGACTGTGCACCGGAAGAAGAGATCAATAAATATCACAATCCGATTAATCAGATTATTTGTGAGCAGGTATTGAAATATGGCGGATCTATTGTCCATCATCACGGCCTGGGGAAAGCAAGAGCCCACTATGTGACCCAGGAATACGGTTCTTCCTACTATATGCTTAAGACATTGAAACAGGCATTTGATCCGAACGGCATTATGAATATGGGAACTTTGATTCCGCTGAGGAAATAGATGAACTTACTAGCGTGTTTTAAGATTGTTCCAGATATGGAGGCGATAGACAGCACGGACTGGGAGGTTGATGACTCCCTGTCCGTGGACTTAAGTTATGTGCGGCCAATCTGGAATTGCTTTGACGAGAGTTCATTGGAAATGTTGCTGAAGCTTTCTGATTTGTCAGAAGGCTTTTGCTCATTGGTGAACTTGTGGGCATTGACTGTGGGCAAAAAAAATGCGGACTCCTATCTCAGTACGTTGTATGCACTGGGGTATGAGAGGGCGATTCGGATCGAGGAAGAAAAAAAAGAACTGCGCTTTTGGCCGGATTGGACGGCGGAAGTGATTGCAGCGTATGTGAGAAGGGCTTGCGAGGTGGACGCAGTAGTCATGGGAAGTGTAAGCTCTGACGGAAATAATGGAAAGACGCCTCTTTTGACGGCGGAAAAATTAGGCTGGCCCTGTGTGACACAAGTGATTCAGATGGAACTGGTGGATGAAGGACATCTGAGGGTAACAAGTATGCAGGATCAGGGGAAAGTTACACAGGTGGTGACTCTTCCTTGTGTCTTTTCTGTGGGGAATGCTCCCTGTTCCTATCTGAGGGTTCCGACTTTAAAAGACCGGATGAAAAGAGGAAGAAGACCCATCGAATATCTTTCCTGGGAAGAACTGGGAATTCAGGACCAGACAGACAGGGAGGGTATTACATTAGAGGCTTTAGAGCCGATGAGACAGGAGCGGGACGGACAAAGGATTGAAGGCGAGGATATTCGAGAGAAAGTAAAGCTTTTGTATGAGGAGTATCTAAAAGAGAGGTTGGAGAGGTTATGAGAGAGCCGGTGATTGTGATCAATGGTTTTTGCGAGCGGTACCAAAGGCGACTAGAGGAGATGTCCGGTTTTTTCGCGGGAAAGGCGTTTGAAAATCTAATCTTTCTGTGTAGGAGTGACTTTTCGGAAGATGCGCTGAAAAAGTTGCCTGCGAGAAAAGTTACTGTGATTTCCTGTGAAGTTTATGATCCGCAAGCGTTACTTCCTGTTTTGGAAGAGAAGTCGGGAGACGCGGAACTGATTATTTTTGATTCCGGATATGCCGGAGAGGAGCTGGCGGTCCGGCTGGCCTATCGGAAAAAAGGAGTCAGTGCGACAAAGGTAAAAAGTTATTATGAAAAAGACGGAAGGAAATATATAGAAAAATCCGTCTACTCCAATCATATGACAGGAACTTTTTCTGTAAATAAGACGCCTTGCTGTCTCTCCCTGGCTCCGGGAGGAGTCCTCGGGGAAATTTTGGAATCACAGACGGAACCGATTTTAGAGTTCTGTGAGTTGTCTGGAACTTTACAAGAGTATTCTGTAGAGAAGATACCAGATGAGGCGGGCTTAGAAGACACTTCGTTTTTAGTGGCCGCGGGGCGAGGAGCAGGTTCCAAGGAGCAGGTGCAGGAGATGGAGAAAATTGCAAAAAAAATCGGAGCAGATTTCGGTGTGAGTCGACCGGTAGCCATGTCAGCGTGGGCACCTATGGACCGGCTGGTGGGAGTCTCGGGAGCGTTGACGAAGCCAAAGATCTGTATTGCAGTTGGAGCCAGTGGAGCACCGGCATTTTATACCGGTATCGAGAAGAGCGATTTTATTGTGGCAGTGAATACGGACGAGAAAGCTGAGCTTTTGAAAAAGGCAGACGTATCCATACAGGGAGATTGTATGGAGGTTATGAGAGAATTGGAACGTATGATGGAGAAGTGAAGATGGAGAAAAATTTGATTGAAAGTATGGGTGAGAAATACGAAGAATTTCTGATCGACGAGTCCAAGTATCGAGGATATGCGGATAGCATTTCTTTTCCAGAGAGCGAAGAGCAAGTGTGCCAGATACTGCGTCAGATGAAAGAACGGAAAATTCCTGTCACGATTCAAGGTGGAAAGACCGGAATTGTGGGAGGTGCGGTACCGCATGGAGGCCATATTTTAAATCTGTCTCGGATGAACCGGGTACTAGACTGGGAGAAATGCAGTACAGGAGAGATCTATATCACCGTGGAACCGGGAATTCCGCTTATGGATTTGAAGAAAGAAGTTCTTCGGCTGTTTGGAAAAGAAAAAGTCTTTTGGCCAGTGCAGCCCACGGAGGAATCCGCCACAGTTGGAGGAGTGGCGGCCACGTCGGCCCAGGGACCCAATGGATATTGGTATGGGAAGAGCAGTCAGTACATTGCGAAGGTGAGAATGGCCTGTGCTGGCGGAGAGATCGTGGAATTTGACCGAGAAAAAGATGCACAAAAGTTAGAGAGTTTGCTAGGGCTTGAAGGCTTAGCAGGGGTGTTTACCGCGCTCACTTTAAGACTGGTGAAGAAACCGGAGGATGTCTGGGGAATTTGCTTTTTCTTTGAGAAGGAGGAAGAGCTGGCGGATTTTTCAGATGCGCTTAATGGTAGGAAATGGGAAAATCAGGAGGCGCATCTGAGTTTGAAGGAGTATTTGGACCGTGATACCATCAAAATGATTCAGCGAAGAAAACAGGATATGGCTAAAATTCGGGAGTTACCGGATGTAGACGAAGACTTTGACGGTATGATATACTTGGAATTGGAAGGTTCCTCTGACTGTATGGAAGAGTTGGCAGCAGATTTGATGGAATTGGCAGCAGAACATGGCAGCGATCCAGATGTGGCCTGGGCTTTGTCCGGAGAAGCAGAGGTAGAAAAGCTGAGGGCGTTTCGCCATGCGGCGGCAGAGTCCGCGAATTTGAGAGTGGAGGCAAATCGCAAAGAGACACCAGAGATTACCAAACTGTCCACAGATTTTATCTGGGAGGGAAGAGAATTCTCGAAGCTTTTGAAGTTTTACCGGCAGGAGCTGGCGCAAACTTCTATAGAAAGTGCTGTTTTCGGACATTTAGAGTCCGGTCATCTCCATGTGAATTTGTTCCCTCAGACGGAGCAGGAGTATCAAAAAGCCTGCGAACTGCTGCGTACATGGGCTCAAAACTGTGTGAGCGAGAGAGGAAAAGCAGTGGGAGAACACGGGGTCGGAAAATTGAAAAAGACAATTCTTCGGGGCCTTTATCCGGAACGGGAGAATTTATGCCGTGAATTAAAGCGGCTCTATGACCCAGAATTTTTGATGAATCGGGAAGACGTTTTGGACAGGGAGGAATAGGAAATGCGGATAGCGGTGTGTATGAAGCAGGTTCCGGCCTATTCAGAGGGAAACATGGACCCAAAGACGGGGGTGTTGCTTCGCAGTGGGTTGGAGGCTGTAGTCAATGCCTATGACATGGCTGCCCTAGAGACAGGCCTTCAAATCCGTGAAGCCGTCGGAGGCGAGATCACAGTGTTCACCATGGGACCGTCCGGTGCAGAGCAAGTGTTAAGAGAAGCATTTGCAAGAGGAGCGGATTATGGTTGTCTGATCTGTGATTCGGCCTTTGCTGGCTCAGACGTGCTGGCGACTTCCTATACTCTGATGCAGGCCATTCGGTCCCAGGGGGAGTTTGAGCTGATACTCTGTGGGCGTCAGACTACGGATGGAGATACTGCGCAGGTAAGCGGGGAGTTGGCAGAGTGGATGGGATTGCCTCATTGCAACTGGGTATGTCAGATCGAAAGCGCCGAGAAGGATGGCATCGTGTTCTGGCAGCAGACGGAGAGAGTGAAAAGAAAGCTTTTCAGCACCTATCCCTGTCTGTTGTCTGTGGAAAAAGACAGTGTGACTCCTCGTATGCCTTCGTTGAAACTTCGGATGGCCAGCCGAAAAAAAGAGATCATTAAGATTACGCTTCAGGAGATGGCCGATCAGGACAGAACTCATTATGGCTTGAAGGGGGCGGCCACCAAAGTTCGGAAAATTTTTCCGCCCAGTAAAGTAGAGCGCAAAGAGGTGCGTAAGATGGAAGGACAGGAGGCCGCTGTCTGTATTCGGGAAATTTTAAACGAGTATCAGAAGGGGAGGAATTGACATGGAAAAAGTTGGGCAAAAGACATGGAGAGGAATCCTAGTTTATCTGGAATGGGAGGGAGAAGCTTTTCATCCGGTGAGTTATGAACTTCTGAGCGAGGCGAGAAGATTATCTAAGATCAGCAAGGAGCCAGTATATGCGGTGGGGATTGGAAAAGAAATTCATCAAGGAGTCTCCCTGCTGAAAAACTGTGGTGCACAGAAAGTAATCCTGTGTCAGACTTCTCAGATTTATCAGTCTGAGGAATACGCGAGGATTTTTGAAATGTACATTCGCAGGCTTTGTCCAGGCACTGTGCTGATGGGAGGTACGATGGAGGGGAGGGCATTAGCCCCCAGACTTGCCGTGCGCTTTCGAACCGGACTGACAGCTGACTGTACAAAGCTGGAGATGGAAGAAGACGGCTGCTTGGTACAGATTCGCCCTGCCTTCGGTGGAAATCTGATGGCAAAAATTGTGACAGAAACAGCTAGGCCTCAGTTCGCGACGGTACGTCCAGGTGTGATGGAGAGAGAGGAATTTCCAGGAGAGATCTGTCAGTTCCAGCTGGACACTGAGAATGGGACTGAGGGCAGGATGAAAGTCCTTACAGAGGAAGTTTTGGACCAGGGGGACCATATCACGGACGCGCGGCTTTTGGTGGTCGCGGGACGTGGAGTAAAAAAGAGAGAAGATTTGGAACTTTTGAGAAAGTTGGCTGAGAGCTTGGGTGGGAGGCTGGCTAGTAGCAGAGCTCTGGTGGAAAAAGGCTGGATGCAGCCCAAAGATCAGATCGGACTGTCGGGGAACACGGTTCACCCGGATTACATGTTTACGTTCGGCGTGTCCGGAACGGTTCAGTTTATGGCAGGGATGAGAAACACGCACCATATTGTCGCCGTGAACACGGACCCTGAAGCGAGGATTTTTCAGATTGCCCACGATCCGATCTGTGCAGATTTGTATGAGGTTGTGCCAAAGCTTCTCAGACAAGGGGGGGGATATGTTGAAAATCACCTATCAGCTAAGACCGGAGGAAATCGAGGAAGCTTGGATAAGTGCTCAGTGGCGCGTCGGGATATTCCAAAAATGGAATCAGTTACTTCTGACTGTGATTGCTCTGGGGCTTGTATTTGCCTATGCCAGGAAGCCTGATAGATTTTACCTGATGATGTGTGCTGTTCCGGTGGTAATTCTACTGTTTTGTAACTCCTATCTTTTGAGGATTGTGAGAAGAAGACGGGCCTGCCGTTTAGCAAAGAAAAAGGGTATCTATGGAGTCGAGATCAGAAAGAATGGTATCTGTGCGGGTAAGGATTGGACGTTTTATCCATTGAAAGATAGAAGATGGGAAATGCTAAATTCGGAGCATGTCTATACGATAAAAGTGGACAAAGAGGTTTTCTGTATCCCCAAAAGAGTGATACCGATGGAAGAAGAGGAGGCATTGGAAGCTTTAAAAAAAGCTGGAGAATGCAGGTATCGGAATATTATCACAGGGAAGGAGAAAGTGTATGGAAAAACCAAATATAGAAAAGACGGTGAACCTGAAGTTAAATAAAATCGTGTTTTTTCCGCCGTGGCTGGCCCTGGCCGCGATGGTGGCAGTCAGTTTGACAAACGAGGAGGCTTTTTTGGCAGGACTGAACGCTGTGACGAACTGGATTTTGAGCAATTTTACCTGGGCATTTAACCTGACTACAGTTGCCTGCGTAGCAACTGTGATTATCGTATATTTTTCGCCTCTTGCAAAGGTGAGGATCGGCGGCAGGAAGGCCAGGCCGATCATGTCTTACATCAATCTGGTGTGGATTACCCTGTGTACGACGATCGCTGCGGGAATTCTCTTTTGGGCTTGCGCGGAACCGATGTATCATCTGTACGAGCCGGCGGCTTTTGAGGGCGTCGAGGCAGGGAGCGCGGGCGCGGCGGTTTTTGCCATGAAAACGATGTTTTTGGAATGGACCTGGTCTCCTTATGCGATCTATACCACGGCAACGCTGATTTTTGCCTTTGTTTTTTATAATATGAGACAGAAATATTCCGTGGGGTCTGTGCTGATTCCAGCCTTTGGGCCAAAAGCAGCCCGCTTTAATAACTTGATTGATGTGATTTGTCTGTTTTCGTTAGTTGCGGGCATGGCTTCTTCTCTGGGCACAGGTACTTTGACCATTGCAGGAGGAGTGCAGAAGGTTTTTGGGATTAAGAGCGCCCCGTTTTTATGGGGGATTATCATCGTGGTCATCGTGACTACCTTTGTGATTTCCAGTGTGTCCGGTATTATGAAAGGAATCAGGGTCTTGTCAAGCATCAATGCGAAGGTCTATATTATCTTGCTGGGTTTTTTGCTCATCTTTGGGCCGACCGCGTTTATGCTGAATTTTTCCGTGGAATCCTATGGGCAATACCTTCGTGATTTTCTGCCCATGAGTCTTAGTACCGGGGAGATTTTTGGGGAGAGCTGGGCCAGATCCTGGCCGGTGTTCTACTGGTGCAATTGGCTGTCCTGGACGCCGATTACGGCAATTTTCCTGGCCAAAATTCTGCGGGGTTATACAATCAGAGACGCTATCAAGTGCAACTTTGTGATTCCTGCTTTGTTCAGCACGTTGTGGATGGGAGTTTTTGCCAGCTCCTCGATCTATTATGAGTTGAATGGTGAAGGATTTTATGAAATCATGCAGACACAGGGAACGGAATCTGTGGTCTATGAGGTTTTCAATCAGATGCCTCTGTCTACGGTTCTGATTGTCTTTTACCTGTTCATTGTCTTTATCTCGTTTGTGACTGCGTCGGACTCCAACACAAATGCGATGGCAGGGCTGTGTACGTACGGAATCACGGACGGAGAGCAGGAGGCGCCTTCTTGGCTGAAAGTGGTCTGGGGAGTCTCAATAGCAGTGATGACTTGGATTCTTATCAGCTTTGCGGGGATTGATGGAATCAAGGCTGCATCCAATTTGGGTGGTTTCCCCACCATGTTTTTGATGATCATTATGATTGTAGGATTATTAAAAATTTGCAAAAACCCTTCAAAGTATGATACATTTAAGGAGGATTACACAGAGGACGGAAGGCCTATTGAGTCTGAACGTCTTCCAGTACATAATAAAGAAGGGTGATTATGACAAAAGACTTTTTTTTAGAAGCGACGGAAATCTCTCCAGTCATTCCGGCGGTTAACAGCGAAGAAAGGCTGGAAATAGCACTGCGGACGGAAAGTCCGTTGATCTATGTACTCTATGGGGATATCTGCAACATCACGGACATTGTTGCCAGAATCAAAGAGACCGGCAAGAAAGCAATTGTCCATGTGGATTTGGTCGGAGGGCTGGCGACGAAAGAAATTGCACTGGATTTCATGGACAAGTATGTACATCCTGACGGGATTATCAGCATGAAATCAAATTTGATATCCCATGCCAATGAGTTAGGATTTCTGACGATTCAGCGGTTTTATATTATGGATGTTCTGACTTATAGGAATGTGGAAAAACACATTCGCCTCGCGGGGCCTGATGTGGTAGAGTTCATGCCGGCCGGTCTGACCAAGGCAATGGGCTATCTCATGGAAGATGTGGATAAGCCGATTGTGGCCAGCGGTTTGGTTCTGGACAAGCAGGATATCATGGAAGCGCTAAAAATCGGAGCGGTAGCGGTATCTACGACGAATAAGGATTTATGGGACTGTTAAGGAGATGAGGGGATGAAGGTTGATCAGCAGTGTTTTTTGTGCTGCGCAAAAAAGGCGATGTCTTTGCTGGAACAGTATCAGGTTCCACAGGAAAAGGCAGTGCGTCTGATGAAGGAGATATACGGTGGTTTTTCTAGAGCTGACGAAGAAGTGTCGGCTCCTATCTTGATGGCGGATATGATGGGGATTTTGGACGCGAACGTGGGGATTTCCGACGCCTATGAGGGACCGAAAAGGCAGTATAACCAGGAGCTGTTGCGCCGTTCCCACGACATTAAGGGGGAGATCGACGGTTCGAAGGAGCCGTTTATGACTGGCTTGCGCTATGCGCTGACAGGGAACTATATCGACTTTGGAGCTATGGATACCGTGAGTGAAGAGAAACTGGACGAGCTGTTGGGAAAGTGTCAGGAGATCACCGTGGACGAAGTGGAAGCGCGCCGACTCAAGGAAGACATTGCTAGGGCGAAAAGGCTGGTATATGTGACGGACAATGCAGGAGAGATTGTCCTGGACAGCCTGTGGCTTCAGATCATAAAAGAGCAAAACCAACAGCTGGATATCACTGTATTGGTAAGAGGTGGGGCGATTCTCAATGACGCCGCAGAGGAGGATGCTGCTTTTGTGAACCTGGACAAAAGCTTTCAGGTGATCTCCAATGGGACGAAGATTCCCGGGACCTCCATGGAAGAGATCAGTTCCCAGGCGAGGGAAGCACTGCTTCAGGCGGACGTATGTATCGCGAAAGGACAGGGGAATTTCGAGAGTCTCCACGGCTGCGGCCTGAATGTCTACTATCTGTTTTTGTGCAAGTGTGATTTGTTTGTGAAAAAATTTCAGGTTCCTCGTTTTTCGCCAGTGATTGTCCATGAAAAGAGAATTGTGCAATATACATAAAAAAAGTTTTAGTATTTTGATAAATTGTACAGGTTGACAAGGACTGGATTAGGATTTATACTAATGACAGTTACTTAAAGAGCGAGAGAGAGAGTAACTTCTATTTTCAAGAATGGAAGTTGCTCTTTTTTTATGTAAAAAAGCAAAAATTCTGGCATGCTGCGCAGAAGCCAAAACGCTCTCAAAAATAAGATCAAACATGGAGGTACGAGAAATGGGCTACGATATTAATGAATTTTCTATGGATTTTTTTAGTCTGAAAGGTAAAAATGCGATTGTCACAGGAGGAAACAGTGGTTTAGGACAGGCTTTCGCGTTAGCTCTTGCGAAAGCGGGAGCAAATATTTTCGCGTTTGCTTATGTGGATGATGACGGGACAACCAGGAAATTGATTGAAGATTGTGGTGTGAAATATACTTTTATGCAGGGAGACCTGACAGAAGATGGTATGTGCGATAAAATTGCGGAAAAGTGCGTGGAGACCTACGGCAAGATTGATATTTTGGTGAACTGTGCGGGTATCTGCAAGATTGCGGATGTGCTCGACTTTGGAAGAAAAGAGTGGGATCCGATGATTGCGATCAACTTGACAGGAGCATTTGATCTGAGCCATGCAGTGGCCAAATATATGATTCCTCAAAGGAGCGGAAAAATCATCAACATCTGCTCACTGTTCTCCTTCTTAGGCGGTTTAGGCTCACCGGCCTATGCGGCGATGAAAGCGGGTCTGATGGGACTGACCAAAGCCTATGCGGATGAGCTGGGGAAATATGGAATTTGTGTAAACGGTATCGCACCAGGATATTTCCAGACCAAAATGACTACCGGTACTGGCAGTGCAAACGATGAGAAATTCATTAAGATCAAAGAACATATTCCGGCTGACCGTTGGGGTGAGAGACAGGATTTGATGGGGACGACAGTATTCCTGGCCAGCCATGCCTCCGACTATGTGAATGGTACGGTAGTGGTCGTAGACGGCGGATACTTGGTAAGATAATTTGAAGGAGAGGACAGCGAGATGAGCGAGAAATATGTAATCGGGATTGATGAAGGTTCCCAGAGTGCTAAAATATTGATCTTTGACTTAAAGGGGAACATCGTCTGCGAAGACAAGCATCCTCTGCGGCCTTATCATCTTCCTCGTCCCGGCTATGTGGAGCATCCAGATGATGACTGGTGGGATGCGATCTGCAAAGCCAGTAAGAAATGTATGGCGAAATTTCAGGGGAATCCAGAAGATATCTTAGGGATTGGCCTGTGTACCATTCGGTATTGTCGTGCCTACCTGAAGGAAGACGGAAGTCTCGCGCAGCCGGCTTTGAGCTGGATGGATGTGCGTGTCTCCCAGCCCTATGAACATTCAAACCCGGATGTCAGATATGTAGTGGCCTCCTCCGGTTATATCACCTACCGTCTGACTGGTGAGAAAAAAGACACTGTGGCAAACTATGAGGGCGGATGGCCGGTGGATGTAGATACCTGGAATTGGTCCAAGGACCCGGAAGCTTATAAGCAGACTGGGATGCCGAGGGAAATGCTGTTTGACCTAGTGATGCCGGGAGATATTCTGGGATATGTGACGGATGAGGCAGCGCAAGCGACAGGTTTTCCAAAAGGACTTCCAGTGGTGGCGACTTCCAATGACAAGGCAGTAGAAGGATTGGGTACTGGTTGCATGGGTGATAAGACGGCTTGTGTATCTTTAGGAACCTATACTGCTGCGATGATGGAGGGAAAAGAATATCTGAGAGATACGAAGGCTGTGTGGCCGAAATTTTCTTGTATGCCAAACAAATATCTCTATGACAGCAATGGAATCCGCAGAGGAATGTGGACGGTTAGCTGGTTCAGGGATATTTTAGGGGACGGTTTTGCGAAGGCGGCTGCTGAACAGGGAATGTCTCCGGAAGAATTATTGAGCAAAGAAGCAGAGTCTGTGCCGGTAGGCAGTGATGGCTTGATGACAGTTTTGGATTGGCTGGCGCCTGTGGATGCCCGCTATAAAAAAGGCATGATGATCGGATTTGACGGACGGTCTGACAGAGGACATATGTATCGTTCAATTCTGGAAGCTGTTGCAATGACGATGAAGCGTCATGTGGATGACATGACACAGGAGATGGGCGTGTCTTTAGATCAGGTGATCATCACGGGAGGTGGTTCTAACAGCGACCTGTTTATGCAGATTTTCGCAGATGTGTTCGGAATCAAGATGGTGAGAAATGTGGTGAACGGAGCCGCCGGTCTGGGATCAGCAATTTGTGCTGCCGTTGCCAGCGGCGCGTATGCTACTTTTGAGGAAGCTGTGGATAATATGGTGAAAATCAAAGACAGCTTTTTGCCGAATGAAGAGAATCACAAATTGTATCAGAAGATACTTCCGATCTATACGGATATTACCAGGCATACGGATGAAATATTGAAGAAAACCTACGAGATTTTTGAGTAAAACGGCGGGCTGCCGAGGAGGGGCTATGGAGAAGCAAAGAGCTTTGGTTTTAGTCACCAATGATGATGGAATCGCATCGCCGGGACTGAAGGCGGCTGTCAGAGGGGTGCTAAAGTATGCGGATGTGATCGTGGCAGCTCCCTGCCGGCAGCAGACAGGCATGGGGAGAGCCTTTCCGAGAACAGAAGATTTAGGTATTATTGAGGAAGTTCCCTATGAAGTGGACCATTTCCAGGTCCCAGCGTATGCGATTCACGGTTCTCCCGCGTATGCAGCAGCCTATGGAATTTTGGAATTGTCGCCGAGAAAACCGGATTTATGTGTCAGTGGTATTAACTATGGAGAAAATCTGGGAATGACGCTTACTTGTAGCGGTACTTTGGGAGCAGCTTTTGAAGCCAGCAGCCAGAAAGTACCTGCGGTCGCAGTATCCGTTCAGGCGGACTTGTCTATTCAGCGCAGCGAAGATTTTCAGGAATATGACTGGACAGTGCCTCAGGCCGTGGTAGAAAAATGGGCGGGATGGGCATTGAAGAACTTAGGACGAGACGGTATGGATGTGCTGAATATCAATATTCCGGCTGGAATTCAGGACGCCGAAAAATATCGAATTACGACCCAGAGCAGGCAGAATTATTTTGAATTTTGTGCTCCAGGGGACAGAGACCGGACAAAGCCTTATGAGCTTCAGGCTCGAAAATGTGTAAATGAAGAGCTTCTCGAGAGAGACAGCGATATCTATGCGGTATATAAAGAGCGAATTATTTCAGTTACAGCTCTGAGTACAGTCATGTCTCTTCCGGTGGACAAGGTTAAGATCTAAGTGAAATTTAAACAGTCAGTTTGGCCAGGAAAATGTCCAGACTGGCTGT
>UMGX01047478.1_pt1 | contig 25473 bp, 27 predicted proteins | sample 1965411 | NCBI WGS metagenome assembly UMGX01 (sample SAMEA4836086, study PRJEB28245) | human gut metagenome | biome: gut microbiome; material: fecal sample | place: Denmark | collected 2008 | reverse complement strand
CTCCTAGAGAACTATTTCTCCAGGTTCAGGGGCGCACCCCCGCCGCCTGCCTGCGCAGACGACCCAATTCTGAACGCGCTTTTGTCCTACAACTCTATAAACCTCTTTTTTCGGCTGCCTTGGTGAAGCTTGCCAGCACCGATTCGACTGTGAGTATCAAATTCTGTATGAATCTTCTCTGCAGGGTGTTTGTAGGCTTGTGCCTACCGATATATTGCGGAGTATATTGCGAACACGATGATGCAAATGCCAATGAGCGATGCCTTGACAATGGACTGCCATGAGGACGGTTCGCCCCCGTTCTTCCGATACAGAATCCACGTCGCTTCCACGGAGAAGAGTAAACCCAGAGAAAAAATCTGATTGAACCAGTCCGGCGTTCGCGCGTTCAAGAAAATCAACGTGAGAATAGTCGTTATCCCTATGACTGTCAGCGCATCGTGCAGCCGCTTATAGACCGACCGCTTTACATGTCCGGTATTCATCGGATGCCTATTTCAAGCAATTATGCAAAGTGTATGCAACATCGGCTGTGGCGGATAAGACTCCCCGTGGATCCTTTGTAACGACGGAGAGCACCCAACCGACTCCGTCTTTAACCAAACCCCAATAGCAGTCTGCCTCTTTTTTAGTCAACTGAACCTTGTGAGGTACGGGTCGGTTGTTCTGGAAGCCGTGCGAGTCACACCATGCTTTGGAGTAACTGTCGGTGCAGCGCCCGCGCTCGCGTGGCACGGTTGCCCCCGGTTGTCCCTCTTCTTTAAGTAGGTAGACTTTCGCCTCTTGTGGAGGGAGTTCGACTGCAGTTGCGAGGACGGGTGCCGTTACAAGACTGGACACGGCGGCTCCGATCATGGCGATGGTGATCGCTTTCTGTTTGATGTTCATGGTTTCTCCCATCGTTTTGTTGGATTTGGTGCCCTGTTTCCCCTTTCTTGATGTGAGGGGCGCTCACTTATTGCGCTCAACGTATTCGTCAAGCAACTCCTTTACATCGTGTTCCCCTTCGGCAGAGCCCAGGATGTTTCCTTCTCCGTCCACTACAAGGGCGCTCGGTAGGTGTTCGAGCTTAAACTTGTCAAAAGTTCTCCAACCGATGTCGATCAGGATGGGAAATTCTCCTTCATGCGTTTTGGCTCCTGCGATGGTGCCATCTTCCGAGACGGTGAATAAATTTCGCTTGATGGCTTGCTCGGCAGCGGATTGCCCTATATAGTCGAAAACATTTTCACAATGAGGGCAGGATGATGCCCAAAACAGCAATATGTTCTCCTTGTCATGAGCCAGTTTGGAATAGTAGGTCTCGCCTTCCCCAAGGCTGAAGTTCACTGCGGAGGCCATGTTGCTGTACTGCATCGTGTATGGTTCGAAGTCTCGTCGTTCGACTGCGGATGAGACTTCATTGCGATAATTCGAGAACGTCCCTATTGCCAAGAAAGCGATTGCCGCGGCCATGGTTGCGGCATACCAGTTTATACTTCGTTTGCTCGTCATGATTCCTCCCGTCTCGTTTGATGTGATGCGAGCATTGCAGGAATGTGCCCGAATGTCTGTCAACAGGGTGTATGAAACATCGGATGTCCGACTGTTTACATTAGATAAATTACACATGTTGCTTTTCAGCAAGCCTTATGTACAATGAATATGCAATTTTGAGTCGAGGTTTGGCGGCTATGATGGAAAGTCGTATCCATGCATTTATTCGATATGCGCCGCTTCTGCTACTTTGTACGTTTCCGCATCAGGTTTTTCTCATTGGAGCTGTGGATCGCGCCACGGGGATCTCCATCGCCCCGTATGTGGTTGTCCCCGCGCTTGCCTTTGCCATTGGCGCGGGCGTTGTGATTCATATTGGTCAAGAGCTCTTCACCGAGAGAGTTTGTGCGGGCATCTTCAAGATGCAGTTGTTTATATCGATCGTATTGATCATGCTGGGGTGCTCGCACCTCATCTTGCTTCAGTCTCATATTGCCGGTTCATATTTTTACTTTCTGTATCCCTTGCAGCAGCTTCTGTTGTTTGTCGCATACGCGCTTACGCCTGCGGTGCATGTGCTCGCACCTCGGCCTGGCGGCGCATCGCTCATGCTGAAACATCTAGATGGATTGCCCGAAGGGTCCGTGCTGCGTTATTTCGACTACAGGATCTTAGCGGCGCTCGATGCATTTGCCTGCATGTTCTTCTTTGCGGGATGGCTTGCGGTGTCATTTGAAGCCATGTGTCTAAATGACGATTGGGCGCCTCTATTCATGTGTACGCTTGCACATATTGTTTTTGGCCTGTGTGTTGTGTTGGGCCTTGTGTTTGCTAGTGAGCCTCTGCTTGACGCATGTTATTGGGATATATGGCCCTTCAGATTTTTCGGTTCTGTTGCGGCATGGCCCGTATTGATCGTTGCGTTCGAACACGGGGCGTCAGGCGTTGCGTTATGGTGTATGGCGATGGGGGTTCCTCTATTCGTTCTTAGGGTATGGTCTTATCGCTTCGTAAAATCTGTCGACAATATGCAAGATGGGGCGGATCGGAGTCCGAACGGGACCATCTCGAAGTATCCGGTTTCCGAAATAGCCGACCAACTTGAGATGGCGTTTCCCGGAGTGATTCTTACCGACAGAGAGAGGCGCTGCATTGAGATGGCGTTGGCGGGTATGACTTCCGCTCAGATTGCCGGCGAGCTGGGGATTAGACCTGCAACCGTTCGTTCCTATTTCGTGCGCGCATACCGCAAGCTTGGGGTACCGGACTTCAGTGCGCTGGTTGACCAGGTTGGGCGGATGCGCCAGGAATCACCCAGGGAGGCCGGGGACGCCGCGATGGTGGACATCGAGGCTGGGGTTGGTAAATCTGGGCGCCTCCCCTTCCCGTGCCTGCCTGATCGTGGGCGAAGCTTGTTTGCTCTGCTCTTACTCGCCCTCGTTCTCGGGGACCCGCGGCTGATGGGCACTTCCACATCCTTTGTCGTCGCTTGCTCGATCATTCTCGGAGTCACGCTTTTCGTTGTTGCGGGTAGGTGCAGGTTTCCGTCGATGACGCCACGACCTCTTTTCGAGGGCGTGTGCATCTTCGCGACTGTCGCTTTCCATATTCTCGCATCGGGATTGTGGGGTGTGCATCGCGCCTCGCTCGTTGATCACGTTGTCCTGTTTGCGTGTGCTCTGATTTTCGTTCCCTATTTTTTGGGTATGATCGCGCCTGAGCTGGTTGCGTCAGAGAGTTGTGGGCTCGGGTTCGGCGCTGGTTCAATCGCCGCGTGCCTGGTGGTTGGTGGAGTGGCTCTATTTGTCTTATCGGCCTTTTCCGGTGTTCGGGAAGTTGCCTTCTTCATGCTGCTCCTTGCTGTATGCGTTGACAGAATCGGCTATCTGATGCATTTTGCAAATCCTTGCCCGATGGACGATGCGGCTCCTGATGGTGTCTCCTACCTTCATATCGACCGATTTCTACCGTTTTTCGTGCTTGGTATCGTTTCTGGCATCTGCATGCAGGCCGTTCTTCACGATGCTGGATCCTTGGCGACCGATATCATGCTCGCGCTGCCTCTCGCGCTAATCATTTTGTCATGCTGCTTGTACATGCGTCGCCTGTCTTGCCCTGACAGATGGTGCATTGTTGCTCTGGGGGAGGGGCTTCTCTTGCTGGTGGCGGGATATTCCTTTTGGGGTTCGGCCCGCCTCGGGTTGGCATATGTCCTCCTCATATTATGGGCGACGGTCATCTGCTCTCGAGGTATATCCACATGGCGTGCTTTAGTTCATGCGCTCATGTTTGGGATAGCCGCCGGTGCCGCCATCGGCCTCATGGAGTTTGAAGTTCGATTTGTCACGTTGAGGGCGCTTGACGTGCTTCAGGGAACGCTTCCCGCCCCCTTCGACATCGAGTTTCGCGCTCTCATTTTGGTTGGAATGCTTTTCGTCGGTTCCATATATGTTCTGTATGAACTATTGACCGGGCCTCTCCATGACTCGACAGCTCTGAAAGAGGGGGATTTCCAAAGGATTGTGAGCTACTGCGAGGGGAGGGGGTCCACTCCTCTCCAGGGGCTAGTCATCGCGCATATCGCGTTTGGAGAATCCGGCCGCCAGATCGCCGATTCCATCGGTTATTCTATTGGTTCCATCAATTCGGCGCGAACGAGCGCATATAAGCTGCTCGGAGTGCATACTCGTGCGGAGCTGATCGATTTCTTGAGAAGAGAGCTCGGCATATCTGTATCCCAGCCATGTCCTTGAGGGGACGTTCCATGTAGAACGACTAAATCGGGTATAATTCTCAAGATCGACACTCCTACAGAAAGGCAAGCCATGGCTTCCATCACCACCGCCGACTTCCGCAACGGCATGGGTCTCAAGATCAAGGACAAGTACTACACCATCGTCGAGTTCCAGCACGTCAAGCCCGGCAAGGGCGGCGCCTTCGTCCGCTACAAGACCAAGGACCTCAAGACCGGTCGCGTGGTGGAGAACACCTGCAACGCCGGCTCCAAGTTCGAGAGCGTGCAGCTCATCACCAACGAGATGCAGTATCTCTACAACGACGGCGACAACTACTACTTCATGGACATGACCTCCTACGAGCAGATCGCCGTCCCGGCCGACTTTATCGGCGACAACTCCAAGTGGCTGCGCGAGAACGACAACGCCCAGCTGCTCTACGCCGACACCGAGCTGCTCGGCGTGAACCCGCCCATGTTCATCGAGGCCGAGGTCGTCGAGACCGTCCCGGGCGCCAAGGGCAACACCGTCCAGGGTGCCACCAAGCCGGCCACCATCGACACCGGCGCGGTCGTCCAGGTCCCCATGTACCTCAACGAGGGCGAGCGCATCAAGGTCGACACCCGCACCGGCGAGTTCGTCCAGCGCCTCTAATCGCTCTCATCCAGTGCACGTCCGTCGCGCGGCCCGCATGGGGCCGCGCGCTTACCACGTAAAGGAGTGGGCATGTCGCAAGAGATCACCATCGCCGGCATCGGCATCGCGCCCGAGGTGCTGACCGCCATCGTTTCCCGCGCCGTCGAGGAGGTCGAGGGCATCGCGTCCGTGGGCGTGAAGGACCTCGCCACCAACCTCGTCTCCATGTTCTCCACCAAGTCCGTGCCCATGGGCGAGGACGTCGAGGCCGAGGTGGTCGACGACAAGCTTCGCCTGACCGTGCACCTCACGGTCTTCTTCGGCTATCCATTCAAGCCCCTGGCCGAGGCCGTGCGCGTCGCCGTCGCCAATGCCATCGACGCCCAGGTCGGCGTTGAGGTTGAGTGCGTGAACATCTGCATCGACAGCCTCGTCTTCCCCAAGGAGTAGCGCGTGGCAAGTCTCAAAGTCAATCGCGGGCGCACGCTCGCCCGCAGCCAGGCGCTGCAGATCCTGTTCCAGTCCGAGATGCGAAAGGTCTCCGTCGAGGACGTCCTGGCGGGGGATTACACCCTGTCCAAGGGTCCGCTGGCACCGTACGCCATCGAGATCGCGCGCGGCGTTTCCGCCAACCGCGACCGTATCGACTCCGCGCTTCGCGCCGTCTCCGCGAACTGGACCCTCGAGCGCATGCCGGGTGCCGATCGCAACTTGCTTCGCGCCGCTGTCTACGAGCTGTACTTCCAGGTCGCCGACACGCTCGACGCAGCCGTCGTCATCAACGAGGCCGTCGAGATCGCCAAGGCCTATGGCACCGATGAGTCCGCCGGCTTTGTGAACGGCGTGCTCGGTCGCATCGTGCGTGATCGTCACCTGCCGAGTCTGCAGCACGTCGCCTGCACCATCACCGCTGAGGATGCCGAGGCTGCCTGCCTGGCCGCCCTGTGGTTCGAGATCGACCCCAAGCGCCTGGCAGCCGAGGAAGAGGCCGCCCGCGCCGCCGAGGAGGCCCGCGCCCGCTTCGAGGCCGACGACTACGGCTTTGCCGAGGACGACCTTGACCATATCTTCAACGATCCCTTCGACGCCGAGGCCGGCGAGTAGCGCATGGCCGAGGGCAACTTCGACGAGATCACCGAGCGCCTGGACGAGATCATTGCCCAGGTCCGCTCCAAGGACACGTCCCTCGAGCGCAGCCTCGACCTGTTCGACGAGGCGATCGAGCTCGGCTCCCGCGCCGTGGACATGGTCGATTCGTTCGAGCTGTCCCCGCGCGAGGCCGATATGCTCGATGCAGAGCTTGCGACCGAGGCCCAATCTGAGCAGCCTGCCGAGCAGGCCGAGACCGACCCCGAATCGAGCGGGGCATAAGGAAGGCGCCACGTGGCACGCGTTCGTTTGGATGATGAATTGATTTCCCAGGGCATCTGCGAGAATCGCGCAGATGCCCTGCGCACGTTGATGGCCGGTTTGGTTTCGTCCGGCGGCGAGCGCTTGAGCTCGCCCGGCATGATGGTCAAGCCTGGCATCGAACTGCACGTGAAGGGGCGCATTCCCTATGTGGGGCGTGGCGGGCTCAAGCTCGCCGGCGCCCTCGATGCGTTCCGAGTGGACCCTTCTGGCCTCAACTGCCTGGATGTTGGATGCTCCACCGGCGGCTTTACCGATTGCCTGCTCAAGCGCGGTGCGGCCCATGTTCTGTCCGTGGACGTGGGGCGGGCGCAGTTCGACTGGTCGCTGCGCCAGGATGAGCGGGTGACCCTGCTCGAGCGCACGAACATTGTGGACGTTCCAGAGCTCGGCTATCGTTCGAGCGCCGACCTGGCTGTGTGCGACGTGTCGTTCACGAGCATCGCCACGATCCTGCCAGCGGTGCTCGAGCTCCTCACTCCCAACGGCGCCTTTCTGACCCTCGTCAAGCCTCAGTTCGAGGCGCCGCAGGGCGAAGTGGGGGAGGGCGGCATCGTTCGCGACCCTGCCGTGCATGCGCGGGTCCTTGCCGATGCGGTCGAGCTCTTCCGCGAAAATGGGCTTTCCCCGCTGGGGCTGTGCACCTCGCCCATCACGGGCGCCAAGGGCAATCGCGAGTTCTTCTTGCTGGGTGCGCGCGGTGCATCCGCCGTGTCTCGTGAGGAGATGGACGCATCTGCCGTTTCCGCGCGCATCGACGCGCTGGTGTATTCGGAGGTTGATCGATGAAGGTCCTGCTCGTCCCCAATTACTACAAGCAGGAGGCCGTCGAGAGCGGTCTCACCCTCGAACTGTGGCTCACGCGCCAGGGCTTTGAGGTCGAATGGGCCGCCGATCAGCGCTCCGGCATCGAGTCCACCCCCGACCTCGTGGACTGTGGGCTTGTCATCTCGCTCGGCGGCGACGGAACGCTCCTGCGCGCCGCGCGCATCGTGGGGTATCGCGAGATCCCAATTCTCGGCCTGTCCTATGGTCACCTCGGGTTTCTCACCGCAGCAAGCCCCCAGGACAAGAACATCCTCTCGGTTGTGTCCGACGCGCTTGCCGGCGAGCTGCATGTGAGCCGCCGCGCTACGCTCGCCTGCGAGATCATGAGCGTGAATGAACGCGGTGAGGAAGAGGTCTGCACCGGCTTTGCCTTGAACGACCTCGCGCTCGCCCGCGGCCCGCTCTCCGATATGGTCGAGTTCGACATCACCGTTTCCGGCCATCACATCGACCGCCTGCGCGGGGACGGCGTGGTGGTCTCCACGGCCACCGGATCCACGGGCTACGCCCTGTCCGCCGGCGGCCCCATTGTGAGCCCGGAGTACACCGGCATGGTCTGCGTGCCCATCGCGCCCCACACCATCCAGGCCCGCGCCTTCCTCACGTCCCCGTCCGACGTCGTGGAGATATCCGTGTCCAAAGATCGCCCGTCGGTCCCCGCCATCGCGCTCGACGGCCAGTTCATCACGCCGTCCGGCGAGGTCGAGCGCGCCGTCGTACGTCGCGGCGATGCCGACATCCTGTTGCTCGATTACGGCCCGGAGAGCTTTTACACGTCCGTGAGCCGCGTCTTTTACGGGGTGCGCAATGATCGATGAAATCCATGTCGAGAACATCGCGCTGATCAAATGCGCCGACCTGGTGCCCGGTCCCGGTCTCACGGTTCTCACCGGCGAGACGGGCGCGGGCAAGACCGCCCTGCTTTCCGCTCTTAAGCTGCTGATGGGCGAGCGTGCGGATTCCGCGACGGTTCGCGAGGGGAGCGACGGCGCGCTTGTCGAGGGGCGTCTGTTCAGCGGGGCCCGCGACGAGGAGGGCTTCGTTATCCAGCGTCGCCTGGGTTCCGACGGTCGTTCCCGCGTGCGCGTGGACGGCTCGCTTGCCAGCGTGCGCGAACTGTCCGAGCGCGTGAGCCCCCTGATCGACCTGTGCGGCCAGCACGAACATCAGCGGCTGCTCGACCCAGCTTCCCATGTTGGGATGGTCGATGCCTGGGCCGGTGCTGGTGTTGCCGAGGCACTCGCCGCGTACCGCGACGCGCTTGCGCGTGCCAACGAGGCCGCGCGCGAGCTCGAGCGCGTCGAGCAGGCGAGCCGCACCCAGGGAAGCCGTCTTGAGGAGGCGCGGTTTGCCCTCGAGCGCATATCCGATGTCGATCCCAAGCCCGGCGAGCTCGAGGAGCTCGAGGAGCGCCTGCCCCGCGTCGAGCACGCGGAGAGCCTCGCTTGTTGCGCCAACGATGCTGCTGAGGCCCTGACCTGCGAGGGCGGTGCGCTCGATGCACTCAATACGGCCATCGCGGAGCTGTCCCGCATGGCCCGCGTCGACGTCAAGCTCTCCGAGTTTGCCGACCAGCTTTCCGGCGCTGCCATCACGGTCGAAGATGCGGCTGCTGAGCTGCGCAGATACCGTGATTCGGTCGATTTTGACCCGGCGGAGCTGGCTGCCGCGCAGGAGCGCTACTCGGCGTTCAAGGGCTTGCTGCGCCAGTGGGGCCCGCATATGGAGGACGTCTTCGCCCGCCGCGATGAGGCGGCCGAGCTGCTCTCGCTTGTCGATGACGCCGAGGCCCGCGTGAGGCGCGCCCGCGATGCCCGCGATGCCGCCGAGGCCGAGCTTTCCGAGGCCGCCCGGACGTTGACCAAGCGCAGGAACGCTGCGGCGCCGCGCTTTTGCCGCGAGGTGGGCAAGCAGATGGCGCGTCTCGAGATGGGCCGCGCCGAGCTCGTGTGGGACAGCAAGCCGCTCGCACGTGAGCGCTGGACCGTCCAGGGCCCAACCGCTTGCGAGCTGCTGTACCGCAGCGGTGCCGGCATGACGCCTCGTCCGCTGCGCCGTATCGCCAGCGGCGGCGAGCTCTCGCGCGTCATGCTCGCTTCCAAGGTGGTCCTCGGCGAGGCGGACGCCGTTGATACGCTCGTGTTCGACGAGGTCGACGCCGGTGTTGGCGGCTCCACGGCCCGCTCCCTCGCGCAGGTGCTCGCAGACCTGGCGCGCACCCATCAGGTGATCGTGGTCACGCATCTGGCCCAGGTGGCCGTGCAGGGCTCCGTCCACTATGTGGTGCGTCGCGACGATGCTGCCGACATCCCCGAGACGAGCCTCATCCGCGTCGAGGCCGCCGATCGTATCGCCGAGATCGCCCGCCTCCTCTCCGGAGACGCCACCGAAGAGTCCCTCGCCCACGCCAAGCAACTCCTCGCCGAAGCAGGAAGGCTCTGATTTTTTCCTTCCTGAATGTTTGGCCGTCTTGCCTGACGTCTCGCTAGGGTGTGCCGCCTGTGAGTTCGCCGTAGATTCCGCACCGTGGGGGCAATAACACCGGCAAGTGCACGGCCATCGACCCTGCGGCACGGGTTGGGCGCTCGTTTGACGTAGATTCCGCACGCAAAGAAGCGTCCAGTGGACGCTTCGTCTTGCGCAGGACTTGACCGAGCGTCAAACGAGCGCCCAACCAGTGGCCCATTTCAGGTAAGATGGTCAGCATGAATACTTTTGATACCTCCCACATCCGCAACTTCTCAATCGTTGCGCACATCGACCACGGCAAGTCGACGATTTCCGACCGCATCCTCGAGCTCACCCGCACCGTCGAGGAGCGCGACATGGAGTCGCAGCTGCTCGACACCATGGATATCGAGCGCGAGCGTGGCATCACCATCAAGTCCAACGCCGTCCGCGTCATGTACGACGCCGACGACGGTGAGACCTACCAGTTCAACCTCATCGACACGCCGGGCCACGTCGACTTCACCTACGAGGTCTCCCGCTCGCTCGCCGCGTGCGAGGGCGCGGTCCTCGTGGTCGACGCCACGCAGGGCGTCGAGGCGCAGACGGTCTCCAACGCGAGCCTCGCGATGAACGCCGATCTGGACATCGTGCCGGCAATCAATAAGATCGACCTGCCCTCCGCGCATCCCGAGGAGGTCAAGGTCGAGATCGAGGACGAGCTCGCCATCCCCGCCGACGATGCCGTGTGCGTGTCCGGCAAGACGGGCGAGGGCATTCACGACCTGCTCGAGGCCATTGTGTTCCTGGTGAGCCCGCCCAAGGGCGACGCCAACAAGCCTCTCAAGGCCCTTATTCTCGACTCCTATTTCGACGAGTACCGCGGCGTCGTTGCCACGGTCCGCATTTTCGACGGCCAGGTCAAAAAGGGCGACCATCTGCGCATGATGCAGGGCGGCGAGGAGTTCCTCGTCGACGGAGTCGGCGTGCGCCGTCCCGCCGAGTTCGCGCTCGACGCGCTCGGCGTGGGCGAGGTCGGATTTGTGGTCACGGGCCTGAAGGACCCCGAGGCCGTGCACGTGGGCGATACCCTCACCCTCGTGGGCAATCCCTGCGACGCGCCTCTGGAGGGCTATCGCGAGGCCAAGCCCATGGTCTACACGGGCCTGTTCCCGATTGACAACAAGGACTACGAGAACCTGCGCGACGCGCTCGAGAAGCTCCACGTCAACGACCCGTCGCTCGTCTGGGAGCCCGAGACCTCCGCGGCACTCGGCTTTGGCTTCCGCGTTGGCTTCTTGGGGCTGCTGCACATGGAGGTCATCAAGGAGCGCCTGGAGCGCGAGTTCGACCTGGCGCTCATCGCGACGAGCCCCAGCGTGGACTACCACGTCTACAAGACCGATGGCGAGATGCTCGAGGTCCGCAGCCCGCAGGACCTGCCCGACGTCACGCGCATCGACCACATCGAGGAGCCCTACCTCAAGGCCAAGATCATCACCCCGCCCGAGTACACCGGCGCGGTCATGCAGCTCGCCATCGAGCACCGCGGTATCACCACTGACATGATCCACTTGTCGCAGAAGTCCGTGGAGATGCACTTCGACATTCCGCTTGCCGAGCTCATCCTCGACTTCTTTGACCAGCTCAAGAGCCGTACCAAGGGCTATGCGTCCCTGGATTACGAGTTCTCCGACTATCGCATGAGCGAGCTCGTCAAACTCGACATCCTGCTGTCCGGCGACGAGGTCGACGCCCTGTCGTTCATCGTCCACAAGGACAAGGCCTACGGCCTGGCCCGCGGACTGTGCGACAAGCTCAAGGAGATCATCCCTCGCCAGCTGTTCGAGGTACCCATCCAGGGTGCCATCGGCAACAAGATCATCGCCCGCTCCACCGTCAAGGCGCGTCGCAAGGACGTTCTGGCCAAGTGCTACGGCGGCGACATCTCGCGTAAGCGCAAGCTGCTCGAGAAGCAGAAAGAGGGCAAGAAGCGCATGAAGGCCATCGGCTCCGTCGAGGTGCCGCAGGAGGCGTTCCTCGCCATTTTGAAGGTCGAAGATTGATCGACCTGCGCGAACAATTCAAGCGTCAGCCGTTTCTGATGGCGCCCATGGCGGGCGTCACGGATGCGGCGTACCGCACCATGTGTCGCCGTCGAGGTGCCGAGATGGCCTATACCGAGATGGTGAGCGTGGCCGGCCTCTCCTATAAGAGCGCCAAGACCTGGGTGCTCGTGGAGCCGGAGCCCGAGGAGCCGCAGATCTGCGTGCAGCTTTTTGGCACCAAGCCCGAGCAATTCGCGTTTGCCGTGAACGCCGTGCAGGAGCGCGTGGGGGACAAGCTCACGCTCATCGATATCAACATGGCGTGCCCCGCGCGCAAGGTCATCACCAAGGGCGAGGGATCCGCGCTCATGAAGGAGCCCGAGCTTGCCGCGTCGCTGGTGGAGGCATGCGTGCGTGAGGCGCGCGTGCCCGTCACGGTCAAGATTCGCCGCGGCTTTGCGGCGGGGGAGAACACGGCGGCCGAGTTCGCCGCCCGCATGGAGCAGGCCGGCGCCGCCGCCGTTGCCGTGCACGGCCGCACCGCTAACCAGCTGTACACCGGCGAGGCAGACTGGTCCACTATCGATGAGGTCGCCGCGCGAGTGGGCGTGCCCGTGATCGGCTCGGGCGACGTGTTCTCCGCGGAGGACGCCGCGCGGATGCTCACCGAGACGGCTGCCGACGCGGTGTTCATCGCCCGCGGTACGTATGGCAATCCCTGGGTGTTCGGCGACGCCCGTGCGCTCGCTTTCGACGGCGTGCCCGTGCCCGAGCGCAGCGCCCTCGAGCGTATCGAGGCCCTGCGCGAGCACCTTACGCTTCTGCACGAGACGCAGCCCTTCATGGCGCGCGGTCGCGCGTTCTCGAGCTGGTACCTCAAGGGCCTGCCGCATGCCGCTGCGTGGCGTGGCCGCGTGGTGCAGTGCACGACTTACGAGGAGTTTATGGCCCTGCTCGACGAGGCCGAGGCCGAGTTAGCGGTGGGGCCTGACTCGGACGGCCGATGACGTCTGCTTGCCGGAGTTTTGGAGCCCAGTTTTTGATGTGGCGTTGCCCTGGTTTGCCTCGCGGGCCGCATGTGCGCCGCGGGAGCCGCAGGCCGCCGTTTCGTGCGGGGTATGTTTCTTCGGATATCTGGCATAGTTCGAAACTAATTACCAAAAGTCGACGATTTTTTTCCGAATCCTGGGGAAATGCAAAATAAACTTCGGGTTTTGGTAACTAGGGTTGAGTATCCGCAATCGGTACCTTGGATTTGGGGGTCGCTATTCGTGAAGCCGCGCGCTCTGTACCTGCATATTCCGTTTTGCAAGGCAAAATGCCTGTACTGCGATTTTGACTCGCGCGCCTTGGGTGGTTGTGAGCTCGACGCCGCGATGGACCGCTACTGCACCGCCCTCACATCCCAGATCGACACATACGGTGCCGCGGGCGAGCTCGACGAGGTGGAGACGGTCTACATCGGCGGGGGAACGCCGAGCATCTTGGGCGCGCGCCTTGTTTCGCTGGTCGAGCGCGTGCGTGGGTATTGCGATCCCACCGAGTTCACCTGCGAGGCAAATCCCGAGTCGTTCACGCTTGAGCTCGCGCAGGCCCTGCGCGAGGCCGGTGTCACGCGTATCTCCCTCGGCGTTCAGACGCTCGATGCGGGCGAGCTAAAGGCCATCGGTCGTATTCATTCCGCCGAGCAGGCCATGCTCGCCATTGCTCAGGCCAAGGCAGTTGGCTTTTCAACCTCGTGCGATGTTATGTGCGGCTTGCCCGGGCAGACGCACGAATCGTTCGGCCGCACGCTCGAGACCCTCGTGACGCTGCGGCCCGATCACATCTCGGTGTACCCCTTGCAGCTCGAGGAGGGCACGCCGCTTGCGCGTTTGGAGGAGCAGGGTCGCATCGCGGTCCCCGATGAGGACTTCCAGGCCGCATGCATGGACCTTGCCGCCGAGAAGCTAGCGGGCGCGGGCTTTGAGCGATACGAGGTCGCGAGCTATGCCCTGCCTGGTCAGCGCTGCCGCCACAACATTGCGTATTGGACCGGTAAGCCCTATCTGGGTCTCGGCCGCTCCGCCGCCGGCATGCTTGACATCCCCGTCACTTCCGAGATGTGTAATTTGGGGACGTACCCCTTTTACACATCGGGCGCGAACCTCTCGAGCTTCCCTCACGAGGGGCGTGTGCGCTACCGCCAGCTCGACGATGAGGGCGTACAGTTCGACACTGAGTACCTCACGCCGCGCGAGGCCATAGCTGAGGACCTGATGCTCGCCTGTCGCATGACCGACGGCGTTCCGCTCGACCTGCTCACACGGGCCACCTCGTGTATTCCGGAGGCGGACCTGCGCGCGGCTTGTGAGAGCGCCGTTTCCTCCGGTCTCGCGACGTGGGACGAGGACGCGCTCAGGCCCACCCACCTCGGCTGGCTTGATGGCAACGAGTTGTTCGGCCTATTCTGGGGCCTCGCCGAGTAGCCGCATCGGCATATTTCCCGCGGACCCCTTGCGCGCCGCCGCTGGTTGCGCCATGCTGTGCAAAACCGTTTGAGAGGAGGGCGCCATGCCCGGTAAACGCGAAGATGTGATCAGCTGGGATGAGTTCTTCATGCGCGCCGCCGTTGCGGCATCCCTGCGCAGCAAGGACCCCAACACGCAGGTGGGCGCTTGCATTGCCGATACGAACAACCGCATCCTCTCGGTGGGGTACAACGGCACGCCGTCAGCGCTGAACGACGATGATTTCCCCTGGGGCACCGCGGACGACCCGCTGCACGACAAACACAACTACGTGATTCATGCCGAGGCCAACGCGATCCTCAACTACCGTGGTTCTCTCAAGGACATGGCGGGTGCGACTGTTTACGTCACCCTGTTCCCGTGCCACGAGTGCGCCAAGACCCTTGTGCAGGCGGGCATCGGTGAGGTTGTGTACCTGGACGACAAGTACTGCGGCACCGAGGACAACTTTATCTCCAAGAACATCCTCGATCGCTGTGGTATCACGTATCGCCAGGTCCAGCTCGGGGATTAACGTCTCAATTGGGGACAGGCACGAATTAATCCGGCGCCAGACTGCGCGTGTATAAGGGGACGGGTGCAAATTGCACATTGTGCGGTTTGCACCCGTCCCTTGCTTCTTGCGAGCGCCCAGGACGAGTGAGCGGCGCCGGCCCAGTGCACATCGCCGGGGCCATGTGTAATTTGCACCCGCCCCATTTACACATTGGGGGCATTTGGTGCCCGATGGCGCTCCGTGGGTGTGCCGGGTGTTCATCGGGATATAATGTCTCCCACTGAATACAGCCGTAGCAGGGAGTTTTTTGCCATATGGCAGGAATGAACGATAAAGACTACTACGCCATCCTCGGCGTGGATAAGGACGCCTCGGCCAAGGACATCCAGAAGGCGTTCCAGCAGAAGGCCCGCAAGCTGCATCCCGATGTGAACAAGGAACCGGATGCCGAGGAGCGCTTCAAGGAGGTTTCCGAGGCCTATGCCGTCCTCTCCGACGAGCAGAAGCGCGCCCGGTACGACGCCATGCGCTCGGGCAACCCGTTTGCCGCCGCAGGCGGTCCCGCACCCGCCTCGGGCGGGTACTCCGGCGGCTACACCGGCTTTGGGGGCTTCGGTTTCCCGTTCGGCGGCATGGGCGGCTTTTCCACGCAGCGCCGCCGCGGCGCCTCCGCCTACAACCCCTCGATCGGCGCGGACGTGGTCGTCGAGGTCAAGCTCTCCCGCGAGCAGGCGCGCGACGGTGCGCGCGTCGCGGTCAAGTACCCGCGCTACGAATCCTGTGATAACTGTCACGGTTCCGGATCGGTGGCCTCCGAGCACCATCGCGCGTGCCCCACGTGCGGCGGCACTGGCTCCATCGCCGTCGACCTGGGCATGTTCGGCATGGGTCAGGCCCGCATGGTGTGCCCGGAATGCGGCGGCTCCGGCAAGGTCGTCGCAGACCCGTGCCCGGTGTGCGGCGGCGAGGGTCGCACGCGCGTCCAGGGCGAGGCTGTGGTCGAGTTCCCCGCCGGCACGCACGACGGCGATCTGGTCCGCATGAAGGGCCGCGGTAACGCCGGCACCAACGGCGGCGAGGCCGGCGACCTGGTCGGCCGCGCCCATGTGAGTGCTGAGCGCCTCGAGGGCCGTGCCCGCTCGGGCTTCTACACGCTCGGCTTGGTAACGCCCTTCCTGGTGCTCTCCTCGTTCTCGGGCACGTTCTCCATGTTCTTGCTGCTGTGCGCGATACCGCTCGTCATGGGCCTGGTCATGGTCCTTACCGACGACGTGTTCCATCGCAGCGGCCTGTGGTGGAAGCGCGGCCTGCAGGTGTTTGCCAGCGGCGTTTCGAACGGTCTGCTCTTCGCCCTGATCTCCGTGTGGTTCTCTAGCTGTACGCAGGCCATGTTCTTGGGGCCGTATCGGTATATGTAGCGTGCGTCCAATTCGCCCGAGTCATTTTGGGCGTGTGAGGCTGCCGCGCTTTGGGTAGAACGAAAAGCGTCGGCGCGCTGCCTGGGGCCCTATGCGGTCCTGGAGGCGGCGCCGGCATGCCGCATCCGTCGGGGGTGCGGCGCGACCGGCAGGGCGTTCGCGTCTTGTGCGGCCGCATGAGTTAAGGAAAACCTTGGGGGAGGGTCCACACAGTGGCGGACAAGAGGGATTACTACGAGGTGCTCGGCGTCGATCGCGATGCCACGCCCGATCAGATCAAGCGCGCGTTCAGGAAGAAGGCGGTCAAGCTTCATCCCGACCATAACGATGCACCCGATGCGAACGAGCAGTTCGCCGAGCTGAACGAGGCCTACTCGGTCCTGTCCGACGAACAGAAGCGCTCCATGTACGACCGCTACGGCACCGTCGACGGCATGCCCGGCGGATCCGGCTTTGTCGATTTCTCCGACATTTTTGGTGGCATGGGCGTCGACGACATCTTTTCCTCGATCTTCGGCGGCTCCGGCGGCGGCACGCGCGATCGCGCCCGCGACCGGGCCCGTCGCCGCGCCGGCCGCGATATGGCCATCTCACTCTCCATCACCCTCGAGGAGGCGGCGCAGGGCTGCAAGAAGACCATCACGTTCGACCGCCTCGGCCCGTGCGAGGACTGCGACGGCTCCGGCAGCGAGGAGGGCGGCCAGGAGCAGCCGTGCCCGAACTGCAACGGTACGGGCTATGTGACCACGGTTCAGCAGTCCATCTTCGGCGCCATGCAGTCCAGCTCACCGTGCCCCGATTGCAAGGGCGAGGGCACCGTCATCGACAAGCCCTGCTCGCACTGCCACGGCGACGGTCGCGTCCGGACCCATGAGCGCCTGGACGTCGAGGTCCCGGCGGGTGTGGGCACCGGTCGCCAGCTGCGCTTGCGCGGCTACGGCGAGGCGGGCTTCCGCGCCGCCGGCGCCGGCGACCTCATCGTGACCATCCAGGTCGAGGCCGACGAGCGCTTCGAGCGCCACGGGGATGACCTGCTGAGCGAGGTGCACATCGGCATCGCTGAGGCCGCCCTCGGCTGCACGGTCGACGTCGAGGGCATCCTGCCCGATGAGCATTTCGAGCTCGAGGTCCCCGCGGGCACGCAGTACGGCGAGGCCCTCGTGGTTGACGGCTACGGCATGCCCCGCCTGGGAACCGGCAGCCGCGGCAGGTTCGTCGCCCGCATCGTGGTCGACGTCCCCACCAAGCTCTCCGACGACGCCCGCGAGGCGCTCGAGCGCTTTGCCGAGGCCACGGGTGAGAGCGCGTCCGGCTCCAAGAAGCATCGCACCATGGGCGACCGCATCCGCGACGCCATCGACGAGATCCTCGATTAGGACGGTAGCCATATGACGCGTCCCTTCGCATGCGTGGTCAACCTGGGTTGCCGGGTCAACCGCGTCGAATCCGACCGCATCACCTCCGACCTCGTGGGCGCCGGCTTTTCGCTGGTCGATCAGGACGAGGCCGACATCATTGTCATCAACACCTGCGCCGTCACGGGCGAGGCGGAGTCCAAGACGCGCAAGGCCGTGCGCCATGCGCTTGGGCTCCCGCGCGAGCCGATCGTGGTGGTGACGGGCTGCGTGGTCAACCTGCATCCCAGCGAGCTCACCGACCTGTCGCCGCGGGTCATTGCCCAGCCCTCCAAGATCGACGTCGCCCGCACCGCCGCCGACGCGGCGGGCCTGCCCGCGCGTACGGTCACCCTCGACGAGGGGCACGACCTCGCCGACCTACTCGGCCGCTCGCGCCTGGGTGTCAAGGTTCAGGACGGCTGCAACAACCGCTGCTCGTACTGCATCGTGTGGAAGGCGCGCGGGCCGGAGCGTTCCGTGCCGGTTGCCTCCGTTCTCGAACAGGTGCGTCGAGCCGAGCGCGCCGGCATCCCCGAGGTCGTCCTCACCGGCGTGAATCTCGGCGCCTACGACGGTATCGATGCGTCCGACTCGCACGTCGAGATCGACGAGCTGCTCGACATCATCCTCGAGCAGACGAACATCCCCCAGGTGAGGCTGTCTTCGCTTGAGCCCATGGATGTCCACGACCGCCTCATCGACGCCATGGTCGCGGGCGGGGAGCGCGTCGCCCCGTTCCTGCACCTGCCGCTACAGTCCGGCTGCACGGCCACGCTCGAACGCATGAACCGCCCCTACACGGCCGAGCAATACGAGGCCATGGTCGACCGCATCCGCGCCAAGCTCCCGAACGCCGCCATTTCCTGCGACATCATCGCAGGCTTCCCCGGCGAGACTGATGAGGAGTTTGACGAGAGTCGCGCCCTGTGCGAGCGCGTGGGCTTTTCCCGCATGCACGTGTTCCGCTACAGCGCCCGCCCCGGCACCCCCGCTGCCACCGCTCCCAGCCAGGTGGCGCCCGAGGTCATGGCCGCCCGTTCGAGCGAGCTTCGCCATGTGGCCGAGAACACCTCGCAGGCCGACGCGCGTGCGCGCATCGGTGCGTGCGAGACGGCCGTGCTCGAGTTTGGCAACCGCGGTACGCTCGGTAGCTTCCATCGCGTGATCGTGGACGATGCCGGGACCGACCGCACGGGCCAGCTCGTCCGCGTGAAGATCACGGGCATGGACGACCGCGGCCTGCTGCATGCGAGCATGGGGGAGAGCGACCTATGAGCGCCGGAACCGCGCGTGTGCGCCTGAGCATCCCCGAGGGCGTTGACCGCGGTGCCGTTACCGGGGCGTCTGACGAGCTGCTCCGCGCGATTGAGGCGCTGAGCGATGCGGACGTTACGCTGCGCGGCAATACCGTCTCGATCGCGGGTGATCCCGCGGAGGTTGAGCTTCTCATGTGCGTGTTCCAGCAGCTGTTCGCGGCCGCCCGCGAGGGCGATCGCCTCCGAGCCGATGACGTCGAGCGCCTCATCGGCGCCCTTCGCCGCGAGGACGCACGCGCACTGCGCTCGCACGATGACGTTCTGCTCACGTATCACGGTAAGGCCATCCGTGCCAAGACCCCCGGTCAGCGCCGGTACATCGAGGGCATCCGCAACAACACCGTGACGTTTTGCCTTGGGCCCGCGGGCACCGGCAAGACCTATCTGGCCATGGCCATGGCCGTGTGCGCTCTGCAGCGCCGCGACATCGGCCGGATCGTCCTCACGCGCCCGGCTGTGGAGGCAGGCGAGAACCTGGGTTTCTTGCCCGGTACGCTCGAGGAGAAAGTGGACCCTTACGTCCGCCCGCTCTACGACGCGCTGTTCGACATGATGGACGCCGAGCGCGTCCACGAGCTCGTCGAGCGCGGGGTCATCGAGATCGCGCCGTTGGCCTACATGCGCGGCCGCACCCTGAACGACGCGTTCGTCATTCTGGACGAGGCGCAAAACACCACGCCCGAGCAGATGAAGATGTTCCTCACCCGTCTCGGCTTTAATTCCAAGTTCGTGATTACCGGCGACGCCACGCAGCGCGACCTGCCCGGCAAACGCGGCGGCCTGACCGACGTGGCGAACATCCTCTCGGGTGTCGAGGACATCGCGTTTGTCGAACTCGAGCGCGCCGACGTGGTCCGCCACAGCCTGGTTGGTAAAATCGTGGAAGCCTACGAGGCCTTCGACGCCCAGCCCCATGGTCTCAATGGGGGACAGGTACAAATTGATACGTCCGGTGCCAGTGGCAAGGCCGCGGGGAAGGCCCGTCACAAGGGAAAGGATGATGGACATGTCCGTGCTCATCAGTAACGACGCGAACCTCGACACGCTGCTGTCCGAGGACGAGGTCTGCGCGATCGCCGCGCACGTGCTCGCCGCCGAGGGCGTGGAGCGCGATGTCGAGATCTCGCTCTCCTACGTGGATGAGGACGAGATGCACGAGCTCAACCGCCAGTGGCGCGACATCGACCGCACCACCGACGTGCTCTCGTTTGAGTGTGATTCCGCCTTTGACGAGGATATCCCCCTGGACGAGGTCCTCGAGCTGGGCGATATCATCCTCGCCCCCGAGGTCATCGCGCGGCAGGCGCCGGGCTTTGGCAACGACCCCGCCGACGAGTGCCGTCTTATGCTCGTCCACGGCCTGTTGCACTTGCTCGGCTACGACCATATCGAGGACGACGAGGCCGAGGAGATGGAGGCGCGCGAGGATGCGCTGCTGCGCGAGCTGGCCGTCCAGCGCGGCGACGACCCCTCCAAGGTGGAGGTCGGCCCCATCACCAACCACGCACACGACTAGGAGCTGTCATGATCCCGGGTTCCAATAAGGACCATCCGTCCTTCATCCGTTCGTTCGGCTATGCGATCGAGGGCTTTGTCACCGCGGTCAAGACCGAGCGCAACATCAAGGTCATGCTGGCAGCCGGCGTTCTAACGGTGATCATGGGCCTTGTGGCCAAGCTGCAGCTCATCAGCTGGGCGCTCATTGCCATCTGCATCGGCCTGGTGATCTTTGCCGAGCTGTGTAATACCGCTATGGAGGCCATTGTCGATCTGGCCACGCAGGAGCTGCACCCGCTTGCCAAGCGCGCCAAGGACATCGCAGCCGCCAGCGTGTACGTGCTGTCCATCACCGCCGCGATCGTGGGCATCCTGGTGTTCGCCCACGACTTCGGCCTGATCGGCTCCTGGCACTAGCGCCAATTGCACACCTTTAGTTCCAACGTATCTGTTGAGGAGTACCTATGTCCGATACCATGACCGATTTCGATCCGTTCGCCGACCTTTCCGACGATGAGCTCGACGCCATGATCGAGGCGGGGGAGTTCCCCGGCGCCATGGACGCGCCCGCCCTGTGCGCCGACGTCCCCGAAGGCTTCCGCTCTGGCTTTGTCGCGTTGGTCGGCCGCCCCAACGCCGGCAAGTCTACGCTGCTCAACGCCTGCTACGGCGAAAAGGTCGCCATCACCTCGCCGGTCGCCCAGACCACGCGCCGCCGCCTGCGCGCCGTGGTCAACCGCGAGGACTGCCAGCTGATCATCGTGGATACCCCCGGCATCCACAAGCCCAAGGACGGCCTGGGCAGCGAGCTCAACAAGAGCGCCCTGGGGGAGCTCTCGGACGTGGACGTCATCGCCTTTGTGATCGACGCGAGCGCGCCCATCGGCCGTGGTGACGCCTGGGTTGCCGAGCGCGTGGCCGCCGCCAAGGCGCCCAAGGTCCTGGTGCTCACCAAGGCCGACCTTGCGAGCCCGGATGAGATGCTCAAGCAGCTCGACGCGGCTCGCGCTCTCGTTAAGTTCGACGACGAGATCGTGGTCTCTTCCACCGAGGGCTTCAACGTCGAGGCGTTCGTCGACGTGGTTGCCGCCTACTTGCCGCAAGGTCCGCGCTGGTTCCCCGAGGGCATGGGCACCGACGAGGCCGACGAGGTCATGGTCGCCGAGTTCGTGCGAGAGAAGGTGCTGCGTCACACGCGCGAGGAGATCCCGCACGCCGTGGGTGTTATGTGCGACGAGTTTGAGCGCCCCAAGCGCGACCTGCTGCGCCTGCACGCCACCGTGTATGTTGAGCGCGAGGGCCAGAAGGGCATCATCGTGGGCAAGGGCGGCGAGATGATCAAGCGCATCGGCGTCGAGGCGCGCCGCGACCTTGAGCGCATGTTCGGGTGCCGCGTGTTCCTGGGGCTCGACGTGAAGGTCAAGCCGCATTGGCGCGAAGACGCTCGCGAAATTCGCCGTTTTGGCTACGCGGCGGACGATGAGTAGTACCCATCCCCGGGCGCCTCGACCTATACATCGCCTGCTCGGACAGTCCTGCTCGCTCGAAGGCCCCACCGGGGCCTTCGGCTCGTGCGGAACGCGCATTCGACGTATAGGCCGTGACGTGGGAACGGTCCATCTGGTTGCGAGCGGCCATGGCCGGTAGCAGGACGTACCGCACGAAGGCCATCGTGCTGGACAAAACCAAGCTCAAGGAGACCGACCTCATCCTGACGCTCGTCGACCAGGCCGGTCGGCAGGTCCGCGCGGTGGCCAAGGGCGCGCGCAAGCCGGGCAGCCGGCTGGCCGCCCGGTGCGAACTGTGTTGCGAGGTCGATTTACTGCTGGCATACGGGCGCAGCTTGGATATCGTATCCCAGGCGGAGCTTGTCGCTGCGCCGCTGGGGTCGCAGCCCAGCTATGAGTTGCTCATGTCTGCGAGCGCGGTGGCCGAGGTTGCCCGCCATTGCACGTACGAGGACGCCGAGGATCCATTCGTGTTCGCGATCACGCGCGCGGTTCTAGCACAGCTGCCCTCGCTCGACGCGCCGCATCTCGACCTCATCGTTGCCGCGTACGTGTTCAAGCTGCTCTCGCACATTGGGTACCTGCCCGATTGCTCCTCCTGCGTGGCGTGCGAGGACGAGGCGCCAACGTATTTCTCCGCGCATGCGGGCGGCTTGCTCTGCGCGAGCTGCGCCTCGAGCGTGCCCGGCAGCGAGGCGCTCGAGCCCGGCGAACCCGCTTGGCTGGCGAGCCTCATCTCCCTGAGGTTTGACGAACTCGCCGCAACACCCATCGACCCGTATACGGCCGCGCGTCTGCTTGGCTTCTCCCACGTGTGGGCCGCGACCCACTTGGATTGCCGCCTGCGGGCGCTCGAGTTTTTGCTGGGGCGTTAGCCCACTTCGTGGCCCAATTGCCGGCTAAATCTGCCCAATATCTGTAAATATGCAGCTGGACAAATGAATGTAAGTAATTTATGGTCATTTTACTACAATTGCAACTCGATAAAGTCTGTTTGCACAACGGGAAATGGAGAGGTTAGTTAATGACACTTCTCGAATTGCTCGACTTGATGAAGAAACGCATCAAGCTCGTCATCGGTCTGCCGATCGTGTGCGCTCTGCTCATCGGCGTGTATTCCTTCATGTTCATGCCGGATACGTACACTGCAACAACTAGCATGTACGTGCTTACCAACCAGGAGCAGTCTGCCGGCAACCTGTCCACGGACCTTTCCGCCTCCCAGATGGTTGCGAATGACGTCACCACGTTGCTCAACTCTAATCGTGTGCGCAAGGCGACTGCGGATGACCTGGGCCTCAAGAGCCTCAAGGACTTCGAAATCGAAGTCACCAGCGCTACGACCTCCCGCGTGATTGAGCTTTCCGTAACCGGCACCGAGCCCGAGCTGGTTGCCAAGGTCGCTAACTCCATTGCGGAGAACGTTGCCGCCATCTCCCAGGACGTTATGAAGGTCGAAGCAGTCAATATCATCGACGCTGCCCTTGCGCCTGTTGCACCGAGTGGCCCTTCGCGTCCGCTCTATGTTGCGGTTGCTTTTATGGGTGGTTTGTTCATGGCGGTTGCTATCATCGTTGTCGCAGACATGTTGAACACCAAGGTTCGTACTGCCGATGAGGTTGAGGAGATCCTTGGTATCCCGGTGATTGGTCGAATTCCGGTTGTGAAGGGCGGTCGCTAATATGGCGAAGAAGCAGAAGAAAGTCGGAATCGATCAGATCCATATGCAGAACGCGGTCAAAACGCTTGCTGCTAATATCCGTTTCGCGTCCGTCGACGATCCGATCCGCTCCATCGTCGTGACCTCCTCGGTCCCCAACGAGGGCAAGACTACGGTTGCCATTTCTCTGGCTGAGGCGATTGCGAGTTCTGGTAGCAGTGTGCTGCTGCTTGAGTGTGATATGCGTCGCAGGTCTATCGCCAACAGCCTGGGTATTCATGCTCGCTCCGGTGTTTACTCTGTGCTCTGCGGCCAGACGGCACTTGCCGATGCCATGGTCGCAACCGGTACGAGGGGCATGTACTTCCTGGACAGCGAGCCGCATATTCCCAACCCGGATGTGCTGCTGAGCTCTAAGCGATTCCGGAAGATGGTCGATGCGGCCCTCGACAGCTTCGATTACGTCATTTTCGACACGCCGCCCTTGTCTGCTTTTGTGGACGCTGCGGTTCTCTCTACGGTGGCTGATGGCACGCTGCTCGTGGTTGGTCAGAATGTTGTTCGTCGTGACGAGCTGGCGTTTTCGCATGCGCAGCTTGAGAAGGCGGGCGCCAATCTGATTGGCGCGGTTATGAACCTCTGCAAGAGCGAGAAGAGCGAGTACTATACCGAGTACTACTCTCGTGGCGGTGATGACTCTAATGCCCCCGTTGCTCCGGTCAACGCTCCCACGAGTCAGGCCGTTTCTAAGCCTTCCTCGCCTCGCCCCGTTGCCCGTAAGGCGTCTCGAGCTGCTGGTGCCTCCCGTCAGTCAGCTCCCGCTGCACAGAATTCCGTTCCAGCGCAGGGACTTAAACCTATCCCGCAGACGAGCGCCAAGATTGCTCCGGACACCACCGCTCAGTTCATTGCCAGCATTCAGCCGGGGTCTAAGAAATAACAATAAATCGATTTGACTTCCGCCGCATCTCATGTGCGGCGGAAGTCTTTATAGCTGATGGGATTTACCTTGAGGGATATTCATTGCCATATTCTGCCCGGTGTCGATGACGGTGCTCCAGATCTTGCCAGCAGCCTTAAGATGCTCGAGGCTGCCAAGGAGGCGGGGGTTACGAGCATTGTCTGTACGCCACATTGCCGTGATCCGTATTTTGACCATAATGCGATGTGGGACGCATTTTACGAGTTGCAGGCACATGCCGATGGGTTTCCCCTGCAAATGGGCTTTGAGGTGGCGCACCCCAAGCTCGTCGAGCTGGGTGTCGAAGAATGGGCCCCATACCTGTGCTTCGATGGGAGTAATGAGTTTTTGCTCGAACTCGATCCGCATGCAGGGGAGCGGGACTTCGAAGACTATGAACGCACGATTTACGAACTCCAGGGGTTGGGTTATTCGGTGATCATTGCCCATCCTGAGAGATATCGTGCCATTCAGCGCGATCCAGACATTGCTGAACGGTTGGTCCGGATGGGGTGTCATTTACAGGCATCTGCAGATTTTATGGGTGGAGGGCGATTTGGCAAGGAAAAAAAGCCTGCCAAGAAACTCTTTGAGCGCAATTTGTACAGGTATATCGCCAGTGACGCGCATAAGCCCGAGCATTACAAATACCTTACCCGGGCGATTGATAAATTCCCACGCCGCGGAGCACATTTTGCGGTATAAATAAAGAGTTTAAAAAGTAGCATATTACGAATCTGTTCGATTGATTCTATGATCATCGGATTCGTAGCATGCTACATTCGTCCACATATCTTTCTCCACTGGGGATCGTGCCACGTGCAGAGTCTGGCGGTGTTAAGAGAGCGAATACGACTTTCCGTGAGACGCAGGTCTATGGCGAAGCCTTGGCGTTGCGGGCTCAGCGTGGATGGCCGTTCAACGCATCAGCGATTGAGGGGACCGTATGTCAAAGGGTTCTTGGTATGTAATTCAGGTTACTACGGGAGCAGAGCGAAGGTTCTGCTCCCTTATAGAGCTCCTCTCGCCTCCGGGTGCCGTTGAAGAGTGTTTTTCTCCTCGATATGCAACGCAAATTAAGAAGGCGGGGGGGTGCGCCCCTGAACCTGGAGAAATAGTTCTCTAGGAG
>UMGX01017102.1_pt1 | contig 25756 bp, 17 predicted proteins | sample 1965411 | NCBI WGS metagenome assembly UMGX01 (sample SAMEA4836086, study PRJEB28245) | human gut metagenome | biome: gut microbiome; material: fecal sample | place: Denmark | collected 2008 | reverse complement strand
GGCCTATGCCGGAATCTCTCCCACAGAAACCACCGAAGAGCCCAATTTTGTAGTCAACTTGCTTCCTCGAAACGAGCAGACCGACAGCGGATACACGAATCCCGATAATGACTCTCGAGGCCCTTGGATTACTTCGTCTTTTGTTAACCCCGCAACTAAAGAAGCAAGACCGGCTCTTGTATATGCCATCGAGGCCCCCGATGGCCGAAAAGTGGTTCACCCTACGCATGCCTGGAAGCAAAGTAAGGAAAACTGTGAAAAGTTCCAAGCAGAAGGACGTTTCTGGTGGGGTCTTGACGGCAAAGCGAAGTATCCGCGATTGAAGCTGTACCTCTCTGAGGCTAGAGGTCTGACGCCGATTAACTATTGGTCCCATGAGTATGCCGGAAATACTGATATGGGTGGCAACGAGCTCAAGGACGTTCTCGGTTCAAAAGTGTTCGATTACCCCAAGCCGTCTCTTTTAATTAAGCGCGTACTTGAGCACGCTTCAAGCAAGGATTCAATTATCCTCGATTCCTTTGCAGGGTCCGGGACCACGGCGCAAGCCGTTATGCAGAAGAATGCTGAAGATGGCGGGCACCGTCGTTTTATCTTGGTCGAAATGAATGATTACGCCGATGGCATTACTGCAGAACGAAGCAGAAAGGTCATCGGCGGCTATGGCGATGGCCCGGAAACAAGATCGGGCGTTGACTCTGGTTTCTCCTTCTATGAGCTTGGCCCCGCTCTGTTCGATGGCGACGGGATGCTCAATCCTGATGTCGACACGCTGGACGTCATGAAGTATGTCTGGCATACGGAGACCAAGGAGCCGTTTATGGATTGCACCGACGAGTGTCCCTATCTGATGGGCACGGTTGGGCACACCGTCTATTACCTCTGCTACGAGCCTGGTGAGGAAGTCTGTCTCACTCCGGAGCTGCTCGGTGCCTTTACGAGGCGCGAACAGACGACCGTCGTCTATGCCGACCGCTGCCTGATCGACTCCGATACGCTCGATAGGCTCGGTATCGTATTCAAGCAGGTTCCGCGCGAGATCGTGAGGATGTAGACCATGGAACTGAAGATTTACCAGCGTCGCGTTCTCGACGACCTTTCGCGATTCCTGAACTTGTACGTGGGAGGCGAGGCGCTCTACGACGCCAAGGGCACCTATGATGCCTATTTCAAAGAGATGGGTTTCACTCCGGGTGGCCGCGGCGCAGACGGCGTGCCCAAATACCATGATGACCTGGGCACTGTCCCACGCGTCTGCATCAAGGTGCCGACTGGTGGCGGAAAGACCTTCTTGGGCGTGAACGCCGTCAAGCGCATCTTCGACGCCTTACCGAGTGATGCGAAAACGGTTGTGTGGCTCGTGCCGCGCAACGAGATTCTCTCTCAGACGCTGAGGCAGTTCCGTGACCCGAACCACTTCACCCGAATGACGCTTAATCGTGATTTTATGGGGCGCGTCGAGGTGCTCGACAAGGAAGACGGCCTCGTCGGCCGAAACTTCTCTATCGGGACGGTCTACGACCAACTGAACTTCTTCGTCCTGTCCTTCGATTCTTTCAAGAACCGCGACGGCATGCGGGCATTTAGGGAGAACTCTTCGCTTGTGGGCCTCGCCGAGCAGCAGAAGGCGGAAGGCGTCTCGGTCAACATCGACGATGCGGACGATACGGCACTCATCTCTGTTCTTGCGGGCCTCAACCCCATTGTGATCGTGGATGAGTCCCATCACGCCCGGAGCAAGCTCTCCATCGACATGCTCAAGAACCTGAACCCGCGGTTTGTGCTCGAGTTGACCGCCACGCCTTCGAACAAATCGAACGTGATTACGCAGGCGACCGCCCGCGATCTCAAGCGCGAGGAGATGGTGAAGCTCCCCGTTATCGTCTACCGTCGCGGCGACAAGGGCAACGTGATCATGGACGCCATCTCCCTCCAGCGGAAGCTGGAGGGACAGGCGCTCGCAAACGAGAAAGTGACCGGTGACTACATCAGGCCTATCGTGCTCTTTCAGGCCGAGAGGCGCGGCGACGACGAGGCCGAGACGTTCGGTAAGCTGAAAAAGAGAATTGTTGAGAAATGCGGGGTGCCCGAGGACCAGGTTGCCATCCGCACCGGAGAGGTCAACGAACTCAAGGGCGTCAACCTGCTGAGCCGTGATTGCCAGATCCGGTTCGTGATCACGGTCGATGCGCTGGCCGAGGGCTGGGACTGCCCGTTCGCCTATATTCTGGCTACGGTCGCCAACAAGAACTCTGCGGTGAGCGTCGAGCAGATTGTTGGTCGCGTGTTGCGCCAGCCTTATGTGAAGCGCGCAGCGGCCTCATCGCTCAACGCGTCGTATGTCCTGACTTCCTCTGCAGACTTCAACGCTACGCTCGATCAGGTCGTGAGCGGGCTCAACGGGGTCGGTTTTGCCAAGGACGATGTGGTCTCGAAGGATGCCGAAGAGGTTATAGGTGGCGTTCAAGCATCGACCGACGAGCTGCAGCAGGATGCTGCCGACGCTGAGAGAGATGATGACCCTGAGGACTACAGCGACCTCGACCTGCACGAGCCCACGGTTGAGAGCGTGCCCGGGGATGCCGAGGGGAATGACGATATCGATGGCATGCTGAGCGATGCCGAGGAGCTGGAAGGGCGCTTTGAGCGTGATGTCGCGGCCGATAGCGGCGGATATGATATGAACGCTGGATTTGGTGGAACCATGAACACTGTTTGGGTCGCGCCGGTCTTTGTCGAGTATGCATCGACGGTGCGCATGCCGATGTATGAAATAGACAATCCGGGCGGCAACGATCTCTTTGACCTTGGAGGCTGGACGCTGTTCGATTCCAACGTGCTCCTGGACGACTTCAAGCTGAGCCGCCTGGGCACCGATGGCATCGAGTTCAATGCTGCAAGCATCGAGGATATCCGCGCCGTCGACGTCACCGAAGACTCCGATAGATACAGGATTCTCCAAGTCGACGCCGAACATCTGAGATCGATGCGTACCCTCTTCGACGGCCTTTCGGAAGGTGAGCAGAAGAACTCCGTTGTGGCCAAGACGCTGGATGTCTTTCCCAAACAGTTTGTGAACAAGTATGGTGAGGGCCAGCTCAAAAGCTATCTGGCACGCGTGGTCGACGATTTCTCCTTCGACGAGATCGGGGCCGCTTTCGATTCGCCCCGCCTGCTCATGGAGACTGTGAGGAATAGAATTGAGGCTGCGAGCTCTAGGCATCGTCGGGAGCGCTTTGAGAAATTGCAGACCCTGGGGAAGATCAGGCTCAAGGCCGATGCCTATGAGCTCCCCGAGAAGTTCACGCTCTCAAGACCCTCGGATGCCTACCAGCATTCGCTCTACACCTCTGAGGAGGAGTGCAGCGACACGCTGGAACGCAAGATGGTCGACGGGCTCTCGAACTGCCCGAACATCAGGTGGTGGCACCGTGTGGTCGAACGTCGCCCCGACGAGTTCCACATCAATGGGTTCATCAACCACTATCCCGATTTTCTCGCTCAGACCATGGGTGGAAAGATTTTGGTCATTGAGACCAAGGGCGGACATTTGACGAACGCCAACTCCGCCGACAAACTTGCAATGGGTAGGCAGTGGTCCGATAAGGCGGGAGACGGGTTCGAGTACTTCATGGTGTTTGACCAGAACGCTACCGCCGGGACCGGCTCGTATACCTTTGCGAAGTTCAGTAGCTCGATTTTGCCGGGACTGAGTTAGTATATGGCTCGCAAGCTCGAATTCCGTCAGATCGATGTCTCGGTGCGGTCCGCGCTTGCGGCGGAGCTCTTTCCCAGTGAGCGGAAAGGGCTCTACTTCTACACCTTTAGCGATGGAACGGCGTATGTGGGAAAGTCCGTCGATTTGCTGCGCCGGCATGCTGAGCATCTGGACGAGTACAAGCATCGCGAGGACTTTAAGGGCGTGGCGCTGGAGCGGGCGTATTTCTTGCCGCTTGCTGCCGACACGGGCGAGAAGGAACTCGATTGTCTGGAGACCGAGGCGATTCGTCAGGCGGAGGCCGCTGGGTACCGTTTGAAGAACATCCAGAAAGTGAACCTTCCCGGAGGCACGGGGGATACCGTTTTTGTGCTTGCCGAGGGTGTGACACGACGGTTGCCCTGGAACCGTGCCGAGCGGAGCGATGAACTTGCCCCCGCGGTCCTGGGCGAGCCTACGACGGCGCAGCGCAAGCGGTATGAGCAGTTTTTGGCGCGTCCCTGGGCGGAACCATTGCTTGACCTTGCGGCCTGTTATCTTCATGAGAGCACAGCCGAGACCGCGAACACCGCCGGTATCTACTGGACGGCGAATGCGTATCCGGCTCGCAATGATAAGCCTGTGCTCTGCGTTACGTGCGGGTTGCTCGAGACGCTCGTAGTCTATGAGTGCGATGACGATGTTCGCGGCTACCTCAACTTCAAGCGGCCTGAGGATGACGGTCGGCTAACGCCGATCTTGGTTTGGAAGCGCGCGGACTATGGCTATCGTGCGGCTGAGGGCGTTGTTACGTGTGAGTTCAATGGGCTCGAAGAACTGGGCTCCTGGTTTGAGGACGATCGTGTGCTGAACTGGAGTTATCGGCTCAACATCGAGTTGTTCAGACGTTGCAAGAATCCCATGGGCGGGAAGGGGAATCCGCTGCTCATGGGTGAGTTGATTGAGAGGATGAAGAGGCCGTGAAACAACTCGGGACCATCACAAAAGTTGACCTTCGCGATATTTGGAAGAGCGAACCGCGCAACTTCTCAAAATGGCTTGCCAGCGATGAGGGGCTCATGCTTTTGAGCGATGCGGTCGACATGACGCTCGAATTGAAGGAGACCGAATCCTCGGTCGGTTCCTTTAGCGTCGATATCTATGCTGTCGATACCGCTTCTGGATCAAAAGTCATCATTGAGAACCAGCTCGAAGACACCGACCATGGCCACTTGGGCAAGATCATCACCTATGCCGCCGGTAAGGATGCCCAGGCTGTGATCTGGGTCGTGAAACATGCGCGGGACGAGCACCGGCAGGCGATTGAATGGTTGAACGGCCATACCGATGACGAAGTCGCGTTCTTCTTGGTCGAGATCGAGGTCTGGCGCATAGGGGATTCCCTGCCGGCACCGGTCTTCAACGTGGTTGAGCGTCCGAACGAATGGGCTCGTGCAGAAAAGGCCAAAGATGGCTTGACGGAGTCTCAAGTGAACCGCCTGGAGTACTGGCGTGCGTTCCGCGAGGCTTCCCATGCGCATGCGGGTTTCTCCGCGAGCATGAAGGCCCGTAAGGCCACGTCCGACCATTGGACCGATGTGATCATCGGTATTTCCGGCCTGCATCTTTGCGAGCATTTTCTTTGGCAGCGCGACCAGGTGGGGGTTGAGATCTGCATTCCCGACGACAAGGCCCTTGCTGCCAGGGTGCTCGCGCATAAGGCTGACTTCGAGACGCTTCTTAACGTCAAAGGCACCGAATATGGCGAGGGGAAGAAGAGCTCCGGGATCCGATTCTATAGGGATTCTTGCGGACTTAAAGACTCGGATAACTGGGCCGAGTGCATAGCCTGGCAGCTCGATGCCACCGTCAAGCTGAGGGATAAGCTTCTATCGCTTGATCTGTAACTACTGGTCTGTTGTTTTAAGTGCTATCTGGTCCTCGACCTGGACTGGTTGCTGCCCAGGTCGAGGACCTTTTGCAGCGTGATTTAGTTTTGCAGCCCTAGCGCCCGCCTTCGATCACGGTGTAATCAGAATGTGTATACGTTGCAGTCTTGTATCGCGGCTGCCAGTCTGGGCGTTTGTCCCAACCTGGCTTGACCAGGGCGCAGGACCAGTTGCAGGAGGTATGTTCTCCCATGACAACATAGGATTTCTTGGCCAATGAGAAGAGCGTATACTTTGCGCGTTGGGGGCAATAGCGCTTGCCGAGATGGTCGAAATAGGGGCTCGGTTTAACCTTGCCGATCGGTCGTTGAACGTTCCATATCTTTGCGGATGAGGTCCTTGATGTACTGGTTGCGGTTTTCCTTGGTCTGGAAGTACGCTAGGACATCGGCATCGGCTGGGAAGAACTTGACGTTGAATGATTTGACGTTGGCCTTGCGGTACTTCTCGTTGGCTTTTGCCTGGGCCTCTGACATGACAGCTCTCCTCTAATCGAAGCTACTTTGTATAATTCTATTATTTGTGACGGCCCCGTACCTTGGACGCAATATGTTCAAGGTACGGGGCCGTTAACTGATGAAGGTTACATGAAGATGGTTGGGGGTGAAAAAACTTAGAAAAATATTTCACCCCTTTTTCACCCCTTTGCGGAGCGTCGCGGAGTCTAGAAAACAAAAAAGCTCAGAAGAAATTATGCTTCTGAGCTGCACTAATGCAATGGAGCCAGCGACCGGGCTCGAACCGGTGACCCCCGCTTTACGAGAGCGGTGCTCTACCAACTGAGCTACGCTGGCGGCCATGTGGTGACGCAACTGAGGCGTCAACGGCTGTCTATGATACGGGACATCGCACATCCGCGCAAGTGTTCTGACGGCTTTTCTCACTTTAAATGCACTAATATTGGAGACGCGATATCTTGCTCTTACGGGTCTCAAACAGAATGGGGCTGCCATGGCTCAACCCAGGATCCTTCTTACACGTATCGATGACCGGTTTATTTACGGGCAAGACGTTGAGCTGTGGAACGAGGCCGTAGGTACTAACCTCGTCCTGGTCGTCAACGACGAGATCGCCGCGGACGCTCGCAAGTGGGCCCCTATGAGGGTGGCGACGCCCGATGGCGTCTGGACAAGGTTTTTCTCGGTGCAAAGGACCATCGACATCATTCATACCGCAACGCCGCGTCAATTGATCTTGATCATGGTGGCCTCACCCGCCGATGCGCTCGCGCTGGTTAAGGGTGGTGTGCCGATCACCAAGATCAGCATTGGCCATATGCAGGCAGGGGAGGGCAAGCGCCCCATAACGCCCGCAGTTGCCGTGGACGACACAGACGTCGCTGCTCTCAGAGAGCTGCAAAAGCTCGGCATAGAACTAGAAATCCGCTACCTCCCCAGCTCCAACCCCGACCCCATCCAGCTAGTCATTTAAGAACGTCCCCAATGGCTAGGTAGCAAAACGCCCGTCGGCGGTGGTGTCGGCGGGCGTTGCTGTGCGATATGTCGCGCTGTGGGCTTAGTGCCTCATAAAGTGGTATTCGATCACATTGCTGTAGGGGTGACCCGGGCCCACAATGCCCTGCGGGAACAGCGGCTGGTGCGGCGTGTCGGGGTACATCTCTGCCTCGAGGGCAAAGCCGGCGCCCCAGCTATAGTTGGCATCGTCCTTGGCGTGCTCGTCGCCCAGCCAGTTGCCGGTGTAGAGCTGCACGCCAGGGGCGGTGGTGTAGTAGTCAAGCTCACGACCGGTCCACATCTCCTCGACGTGCATCGCGCGGCGCAGGTTGCGGCCGTACTGATAGCCATCGATGCACAGACAGTGATCGTAGCCACGGGCCTGCTTAATCTGCGGGTCGTCGGCCTCCATGCCGGGTGCAACGGGGCACAGCTCACGGAAGTCAAACGGCGTACCCTCGACGGGAGCGATCTCGCCGGTAGGAATGTTCTGGTCGTCGATGGGCAGGTAGTGGGCAGCGTTAGCAACAAAGAAGTGCTCGCAGTCCATGCCGGCGTTATGGCCGGCAAGGTTAAAGTACGTGTGGTTGGTCATGGACACGTACGTGGCGCGGTCGCTCTCGCAGCTATATTCGATACGGAAGCGGCCGGTGCGCGTCACGGTAAACACGGCCGTAAAGGTGCGGTTGCCGGGCAGGCCCAACTCGCCATCCTCAAGCGAGGTGGTCATGCACACAGCATTGTGGACCTCGTCGAGTTCAACATCCCACACGCGCTTGTGCAGGCCATGCTCAAGATCGCTGTGCAGGTTGTTGGCGCCCTCGTTGGCGGGCATATGCCAGTCCGTGCCAGCAATGGTGATCGTTGCACCTGCAGTGCGGTTGGCCACGGGGCCGATGGTCGCGCCAAAGCAAGCGGGGTTGTCAAAGTAATCCTCGAGCTTATCGAAGCCCAGCACCACATCGCGCACGTTGCCGGGGATGTCGGGCACGTCGATGCCCAACACGGTGGCGCCATAGTCCATAATGCGAACGCAGATCTCGGGCCCGTTGAGGGTGTAACGATGAACGGGGGTACCGCACGGCGCGGTGCCGAAAAGCTCGGAAGTGATCATTTGGTTCCTAACATCGAGGTATTTCCGACAAACTGTAGCGCGAACAGGCGAGATTATCACTACACCCCACTAAAGCAGGGGGTATTTTTCTCAAAAAAGTGATGATTGGAGCTGTGCGGGCGTTCATTTCTGACGCGCGCGAGTCTGATACAATTTGTTCGTTATTGTTTGAATTGACGTGAGCGTGGAACAGCGAGGACTCATCGTGATTAAAGCGGAGCGACAGGATAAGGTTCGGCAGCTGCTCGAGGAACAGGGAACGGTCTCGGTCAAGGAGATTTCGGATGCGTTAGGTGTCTCGGATATGACGATCCGCCGTGACCTTGAGGAGCTTGCGAGCCTGGGCGAGATCGAGCGCGTGCACGGCGGAGCCCGCAGTGCGCAGAGCCGTCCACACGCTATGCTGCGCCATGAGTATTCGCACAGCGAAAAGCGCACGAAGCATGCCGAGGAAAAGTTGCAGATTGCGCGCCGTTCTGTGGAGCTTATCGAGGAAGGCTCGACCATCTTTTTGGGCACGGGCACCACGGTTGAGCAGATGGCCTCGATGCTGCCGGCGTTTCGCCTGCGCATTGTGACCAATTCGCTTTCGGTGTTTAACCTGCTCGAGGCGCGCGAAGACTGCGAACTGTGCCTGGTGGGCGGCGTGTACCGCCGCCGCACTGCCGCCTTTGTGGGCCCCACGGCCGAGGACACCTTGCGCGCACTGGGGATCGACGCAGCCTTTATCGGCGCAAACGGCATTTTGGACGGCGACGTGTCTACGTCTAACATGGAAGAGGGCCGCATCCAGCAGCTCGCCTTTAGCAAGGCCGACTCGCGCTATCTGATCGCCGATTCCAGCAAGATTGGCAAGCGCGACTTCTACACCTTCTGCCGTCTGGACAGCCTGGACGCCGTGGTGTGCGAGCCGGGCATCGCCGCCGAAGATCGTGCCGCCATCGAGGAGCATACGCAGGTCATTTGCTAGCTAGCGCTACGGGATTGCCAACGGGCGATGCGGGAGGACTTTTACCTCCTGTCATTGTGGAAACCAGCGCGTCAGCGCTACGCGATATGACGCGCAAATGAGGACTCCACTATCAAATTGTCTCAACCTGTGATATCTAGGCGGCCAAAAGCGAGTCAGATGTTACAGATCGAGATTTTTGGCTCGGCCTATTCCGTTTGTCTCGATCTGTAACAGCTAGGACCGAAAAATTCAGCTAGTTGTTACAGATTGAGATTGAGAGGATTGACCTGTGCATTCATCTCAATCTGTAACATCTAGACGTCCAAAACCGGTCTTAGTGTTACAGATTGAGACAATTCGGCGTGGTCTACCTTGTTTGTCTCGATCTGTAACGGTTAGGACTTAAAAACTCGGCTACGTGTTACAGATCGAGACAAAAGAAAAAGAACATTAGGACTTGAAAATAAAGTTTTGATAAGGGACCCGCCCAGTTAAGACGGTGCGGCAGACAATTGAGATTAGTTTGCCTCCGGAGTCGTAAGCATAATGAGTCAGTTCGATGACCGGAAGTTTTGCAATACCATAATTACTGGCTTCGGAATCGCTAAGCTGACGTGCTCTATAGCTTTCCCTAACAGATTGGATAGACTTGGACAAGTCGTCCATGATTCTGCTAAATGCCTGAAAATCTAACTGGTTATTCGGAACGCGCGACTTTGAAATGAAGAACGTATCAGCGCCTATGAAGCTGCCTTCAAGTTCGTAGGTCAATTCAAGACGCTGAATTTCATCGCGACTTTGACATCCAAATTGTTGGAGCATCATTACGGAAATTGGACGACCTGATGTGAGGCCGCCGAAATGTTTGGTGATGGCATCCGGATCAACGCCATCGCAATGGCTTGCAAAGTCAAAGTCTAAAAGTGAATTGAGCTCGCTAACGCGTTTCGGTGCAACAAACGATCCCTTACCTTGGATTCGATAGATACTTCCACGACGCTCCAGCTCACTCATGGCAAGTCGGACGGTTGTTCTGCTTACGGCGTATTCGTCGCAGAGTTCCATTTCTGTCGGAAGTTTATCGTCTGCTTGATATTCATCGACGATCTGCTTGAGCAGCGCGTCGGTGAGCTGTAAATAGAGTGGCCGTTTTTCGTGTGTATCGAGCATTAGAGCCTCAGTTTGCATGTTGGTTATACCTGATGGTTGCCTCAGTCGGGATGTAACGTGGGCAAGGTAACCTTAACGTATCACAGAGCGGCTCAGCATGACGATCTGATGCCTGTATCCACGAAGGGCTTGTCCGAGCGTGAAGATATTCTGGGGCAGGCAAATACCGTTCATGGAGTCCCCGATATGTTGGAGGTCAGCGCCGGCTGCTTTTGCTGCAAGGCCTATTTTCTTAATGGTCTCGCTGTCGCAGGAGTCTTGACTCGTCCCGTTCGCCGCCATGACGAGAACCTTCTCTTCAATTGACTTGCCTACGTTGTGGGATCGTACAAAGTCTACGATGGCGCGCAGGTCTGCTTCTTGGAAGCAAGGGACGGTGTAGGGGGCGGGCACGAGAAGGATATCGACGCCGAGGTCAACAAACTTGCGCGCAATTTCGAGCGTCATGACAGGTTCTGCAACGCCCGCTCCATGCATTTTTCCGGCTATGACCAGGCCATTGAAATGCTCTTTGGAGAGTTTAATCGAATGGGCGATTGCATCGTTGGAGACGCCGGTTCCAGGGTTGCCCGTCAGGCAGATAAAATCAAATCCGAGTTCGTTAGCCTTTTCTAAGGTCTTGGGAGAGACGCGACGACCCATGGGGATTTCCGTTCGGGATTCAGACATCTCTGCCTCGTTATCAACTGGCTCCAGATTGACGCCAATGGGCCTTCCGCATGCTCGCTTCACCCAAGTGACCGGGTTTTCATTGAGATCATCTGGAATACCGGCAATAACTGGATCGAACACATCGAGCGCGTTAAACAGAAGCAGGTCGGCACCTGCGGCACGTTCGATTTCTGCATTAGTAACGCCGCCGAGAAATTGGGAAGAGGGTACGTTTTCTGCCATGATGGTACGTCCCTCGGAAGCCAGAATTGCCTGTTTTAGATCCATGGGTGACGTGGCGGCAAAATCGGATGCGGACATGTTCAGTAATCGTTTGGGCATTGTTACTTCCTTTGACTAGAACGACAGGCTTGTGACATTGTCTCTAATATTGTTACAACAATATATTCAATATGTTATATCCAATCGGTGAACGGTTGCAAACTTATTGTACTGCTCGGAAAAAATAGCCTTTAGCTGGGAAAACCTTATAATAATCAACTACCGTTCACCGAATAAGTATTTGAATTCTTGACATATCGACAAAGCGGAAAAAGAATTGGTTATGATAAATTTCGCAAATGATATTACATTTCGCACAAGAACGTATTCACTTACATAAGTGGATACAAACGGGGACGACGACGGTTGAGTCCGGATAAATCGTTGTGTGCCCGGGAATCATGAAAGGATGTGTTATGGACGCTATCGTCAAATTCCTTGAAAAACACCAGCCCCTCTTCGACAAAATCTCGAGGAACATTTATCTGGTGGCGATTAAGGATGGCTTTCTCTCGAATATGCCAATTGTGCTGTTCTCGAGCCTGTTCCTTCTTCTTTCGACGCTCCCTGCCTATGTAGGCATCACGCTTCCGTCTGAGGTGCTGGATTTCTTCAATAAAATCTATGCATATACCATGGGACTTCTTGGCATTATGGTGGCCGGCACCACGGCGAGCTCACTTGCCATGTCGATGAACCGTCGCATGCCTTCGGGTAAATCTCTCAACCCCACCTCGTGCATGGTTTGTGCCATGTGCGGCATGCTCTTGCTATCGGTGACGAACGATGTTGTCTCGATTGGCGGAGCAGATACATCTGTTTTTGAAACCGGCTATATGGGAACCAAGGGTTTTCTCGCTGCGTTCGTAGCCGCATTCTTGACCGTTAATATCTATAAGGTGTGCATTAGCCATAATGTGACGATCAAGCTTCCCAAAGAGGTCCCTGGCTCTATTGCGCAGAGTTTTCGCGATATCTTTGCATTTGGGTTTTCGATCCTTGCGTGCGCTTTTATCGATCTTGCGAGCCGCAAGCTGCTTTCTGTGCCGTTCGCCAATTTGGTATCCGCTCTCATCTCGCCGCTGTTCTCCGCGGTCGACACCTATCCTGGCATGGCGCTTATCGAAGGCGCGGTCGCGCTTTTCCAATTTATGGGTATCCACGGTGCTTCGGTTGTCATGAGTCCGATCAATGCTGCGCTCTACGGCAATACCGTTACCAATCTTGAGGTTTTCCAAGCAGGTGGACACCCGTCAATTGCTCTCACGCAGGACTTTACAAGCTTCATCGGCGGTCTGGGCGGTTCTGGCTGCACGTTCATCGTTCCTATTATCCTGATCATGTTTATGCGCTCCAAGCAGCTTAAAGCCATGGGCAAGGCATCGATTATCCCGGTGATTTTTGGAGTTAACGAGCCCGTTATCTTCGGTATGCCGATTGTTCTCAATCCCTATATGTTCGTGCCCTTCCTAGTGGCTCCTATGGTCAACGCCATTATCGGTAAATTTTTCATTGACGTCATTGGAATGAACGCCCCCATGTATACCATGCCGTGGGCGCTTCCCGGCCCAATTGGTGCGTTCCTCACCACGGGTCTCGATCTGCGTTCTCTCGTATTGATGGCAGTGCTGTTGGTCGTTGACTTTGTGATTTACTATCCGTTCTGCAAGGCGTATGACCATCAGCTTTGTTTGGAAGAGTCTGCAAAGGAGACTGCAGGAAACTCGGATGCAGATGCTATTGCCGCACAGGAAAATGTCGCAAAAGCTCTCGAGGCGGTAAAGGACAAGGCGGAGCAGATCCGCGTGCTTGTGCTTTGCCAGGGTGCCGGCACTTCGACTCTCTTGGCAAATGCTCTTCGCGAAGGTGCCGCTGCTAAGGGTATCGATCTGGTTTCTCAGTCCGGTGCGTACGGAAGCCACTATGAGACGATGGATCAGTACAACGTGATTGTTCTGGCGCCCCAGGCACGCATGTACTATGACGCTATGAAGGCCGATACCGATCGCCTTGGAATTAAACTGCTCACCACAAGGGGCAAGGAGTATATCGACCTTACCAACGATCCCGAAGGTGCAATTGACTGGATCGTTCAGGAGCTGGCCAAATAGTTGATGCACTCCGTCGTTGATTCGTCTATGTATAGCGCGGCCCCGCAGCTTATTGAGCTGCGGGGCCGTATTTCGTTGAGTATCCAATTGAGACAATGAGCGCAACCGTCGTGAGATCGCATTTGCGCTCTCCGAGTCACCGACAAGCTACTTTCTATCCATGTGACCAATTCGCTTTCGGTCTATAACCTGCTTGAGGCGCGCGAAGACTGCGACCTGTGCCTGGTGGGCGGCGTGTACCGCCGCCGCACTGCCGCCTTTGTGGGCCCCACGGCCGAGGACACCTTGCGCGCACTGGGGATCGACGCAGCCTTTATCGGCGCAAACGGCATCTTGGACAGCGACGTGTCCACGTCCAACATGGAAGAGGGCCGCATCCAGCAGCTTGCCTTTAGCAAGGCCGACTCGCGCTATCTGATCGCCGACTCCAGCAAGATCGGCAGGCGATACTTCTGCCCCCCTGCCGGCGCGGGGATTATCGCTTCACAATGACACGCAAATAATTTTGGGCAACAAGGATGAGGCTATTCTGGGATATGACTAGACTCCGTATTTCGTCTTTATGTCCCTTGAGAATGAATCGTAGTCTTCATAGAGCCCCTCTCTGCTTTCATCCTCGGCGTGGCTTACACGTTCAAGGAGCTTATCCTTTGGAGCCTCTTTTGTTATTGCGGCCTCGCTATCGGGTATTGTGGATTGCAAGAATAGTTCTAGAGCATGGACGTCTTTGAGTATGTAGCCCGTCGAACGACCCGCCCCTGTTTTTTCGATTGCGCTGCAACTAACAAGCTGACTGAGGGTTCGTTTAACGGTAACCTCGCTGATATCGGGGCAGTTGGATCGGATGTCTGATTTCTTAATGACGCCGGGTCTCTGTTGAAATAGAACGGCGATGCGCGCTTGCTTCGACATGGGACGAGTGCTTGATTCAATTAAGGTACGCTGTTCGAGCTGTCGGTAGGCGGCCAGGGTTGTTCCGAGCATGAAATGGATAAAGGGTGCTTCGGTGTTTTGATTTTCATTCCATCCGGTGGAGCTTGCAGCGAGGGCGTTGTAGTAAAGCGCTTTGTTGTCTTCAATAAGTCGTTCGATGCTGATGTAACGCGCAACGTCGTATCCAGTCTTTTCGAGCAGCAGCGTTGTAAGGAGCCGACTCATCCTGCCATTGCCATCGTTGAAGGGATGAATGCTGACAAAATCGAAGATAAAGCGGAGCGATATAAGGAGGGGATCGCAAACTTGGCGAGATAAAGCATCGTTGAGGGACTGGCAGGCTTCTTTAATAAGTCCCGGGGTTGCTAGAGCCGAAGGGGGCCTAAAGCGCACAAATCGATTACCTTGATCGTCAATGGAGACGATTTCGTTATCGCTGTCTTTCCAATGGCCTCCATACGAGATTGCCGTGTGCGCCATGAGGTCACGATGCAACTGCAGAATGACCGATGGCGTTACGGGAATGGAATCGTGTTGCTCGTGAATAAGCGACAACACATCTCGGTATCCAGCGATTTCTTCCTCTGCGCGGGAGCTTGGCTTGGCGGAATACGCCATGATCGCTTTGAGTCTTTTTTGGGTGGTAAAAATTCCTTCAAGTCCGTTGGAGGATCGGGTGCTTTGGATCTTAGCCTCTTCCATAAGGGACGATAGGAGCTCGGGTTTGACTTGACTCAGAGCAAGCTGACGGCCTTTATGCTCGCGTATCGAGAGGAGGAGGTTGGTGATTGGAGTTGCTTCGAGTTCCGCTGGGACTGTGGCGTAATCGAACTGGCGCATGTGGCTCCTTTCGGTATCACGAACATACTTTCGATATCATAATACCATTAAATGATACCGAAAGTATGTTCGTGATACCGAAAACTAGAAACCATGCTTCATAACTGCTTGGAAAGTTTGGATTTGACTATCTTATTGTCTTGATCTGTAACAGGTAGACGGTCGAAAGTGGGCTACGTGTTACAGATTTAGACATTTCTGCTCGGGCGTTCTGTTTGTCTCGATCAGTAACAGCTGGGGCCGAAAATCCCTGCTAGATGTTACAGATCGAGACGAATGATCCGCTCGGGCTCACCAAAAACAAAAAAGGCCGCATGTGAACCCGTGGGGGATTCGCATGCGGCCGACAAGGGGTATGTGGCTGAAACTAGGCCATGAGCAGGCCGGTCTCCGAGACGTTCTTGTACCAGTACGCGCTCGCCTTGGGATAGCGCTTCTGGGTCTCAAAGTCGATGTAGAACAGGCCGTAGCGCTTGTTATAGCCGTTGGTCCAGGAGAACTGGTCCTGCAGCGACCACACAAAGTAGCCGTCGACGTTCACGCCGCCGTCGATTGCCTTGAGGATCCACGCGAGATGCTGACGCATGTAGTCGATGCGAGGAGCGTCGTCGATAAAGCCGTCCTCGAAGTCGTCCTTATAGCCCATGCCGTTCTCGGTGATGTAGATCTTCTTGTAGTTGGGGTAATCGTTCTTAATGCGGAGCAGCAGATCGTACAGGCCCTCGGGATAGATAATCCAGTCCCAATCGGTGGTGGGAACGCCTTCGCGCACGCATGACTCGCCCACGCCCTTGAGGAACCAACGCGAGGAGCCCTTGTCGCCGGTGCCATTGTGGTTGATGTCGTTTTCGCCCTCGGCGGCACGCAGGAACTGGCACTTGTAGGTGTTGACGCCCAGGCAATCGTTGTAGGGGAGCGCGGCGGTCAGCGCGGCGATGTCCTCGTCGCGGACGTCGAGCTCGCCGCCGGCGATATGGGCCAGCTTGGTCGCGGCCTCCATGGTGTCGGCTGCATAGTGGCCGCGGAAGGTGGCGTCGAGTACCCAGCGGTTGTTGATGACGTCGGCCATGCGAGCTGCTTCGCAGTCGGCGGCATTGTTGGGGTCGAGGGGATACTTGGGCTCCAGGTTCTGGACAATGCCGATCTCGCCCTCAAAGCCGCCCTCATGGAAGGCGACGACGGCCTTGGCGTGGGCCACCATCATGTTGTGCATGAGCTGGAAAGCCTTGTCCAGGCGATACTTCTCGCCGTGCGGCCAGTTGCCAACGATAAAGCTACCCTCGGCGGTCGCGGGAATCTCGTTAAACGTGAACCAGTGCTTGACCTCGGTGAATTCGGCAAAGCAGAACTTGGCGTACTCGACAAAGGCGTCGATCGTCGTGCGCGTCAGGAAACCCTCGCCGCCGTTCTGGTAAAAGGCCTCGGGCGTATCGAAGTGATCGAGCGTGACATAGGGGATAACGCCGGCTTTATTGCAGGTGGCAAAAAGCTCGTGATAGAAGGCAACACCCTCGGGGCTGATCTCGCCAGTGCCGTTGGGGAAGATGCGGCTCCAAGCGATGGAGACGCGGATACCGTTGATGCCGAAGCGCTGGCACAGGTCGATATCGACCGGGTACTTGTTGTAGAAGTCGCTTGCGGGATCGGGGGAGAAGCGACCCTGAGCTGCCAGGAAATCGTCCCAGGGTACTTTGCCCTTGCCGTGCGTGCGGGTCTCGCCCTCAACCTGGTAAGCGGCGGTGGCGCCGCCAAATACAAAGCCGTCGGGGAACTGCATGGGGTTGGTCATGAGTCATCCTTTCTGTGGGATACGAATAGGGAGAGGTGCCCAAACTGGGGGTCTGGGCACCAACAGAGGGAGGAACTAGTCGAGGTTCTCGCGGAGCCACTTGATGGCGCCGGCGGGATCGCGAGTAAGGTCGATATATTCCTTCCCGCGGGGAGCGAGCAGCTTAATGCCCAGACGATCGGTGTCGGCCTTCATGTCGTTGTAGTAACTACGAACCTGCGGGGCGAGCACGATGGCGTCGTACTGATCCATGATGGCAGTGTGCTGGCCATAGGCGCCTGCGGAGGAAGCGATGTTCTCTCCGGTCTGTGCGGCACCTTCCTTGATGGCGTTGGCAAGCATGGCAGAGGTGCCGGCGCCGGCGCACAGGACGAGGACCTTCAGGCCATCGACGTCCTTCTTAGCGGATACGTCGGCAGCGGGCTCGGGCTGATCGGCGACAGGCTTGCTGTCGGCGGCAGCGGCGGTCGGCTCGACGGAAGCGGTAGCCTGCTCGACAGCGGGCGCAGGGGCGTTGGCGGCGATGGAAGCGGTACCATCGGACTCGAGACCCAGCTCGGCGGCGCGCTCGGCCTCCTGGTCGCAGAGCAGCTTATCGTATGCCTTCAAGAACGGCAGGTAGATGATGGCGTCCAGCAAGATGATGATCGCGACAAATACCAGGGCGATAAGCTGGAAGTTCGTGGTGATGAAAATGCCGATGGGGGCGGGGGTGGCCCAGGGCACCACGAAGGAGAAGCCGTTCATGCCCACGTTATCGATAAAGAACTTGGCAACACTCACATTGACGCAGCCGGCGGCAACAAAGGGGATGAGCATGTAGGGGTTAAGGATCATCGGAGCGCCAAAGAGCAGCGGTTCGTTGACGGCGAAGGCAACAGGAACAATCGAGGCCTTACCGACGGCTTTGAGCTGCTTGGACTTCATAAAGAGAATCAGCAGAAGCGGCACGATGAACGTGGCGCCGGTGCCGCCGAACTCACCCACGAGCGACATGTTAAAGGTGAGGGAGTGGGCGGGGTGACCACCGGCCAGCAGAACCTGCAGGTTCTCGGCCTGGTTGGCAAGACGGATGGGGTCGATGCCCGGCTGGACGATCGAAGGACCGTGGACACCGATGAACCAGAAGAACGCGGTGGCCGCCTGAATAAGGATGAGTCCGGGGTAGGTCTCTGCCGCAGTGAACAGCGGGGAGAGCAGCTTGATGAGCAGCTCGGAGAACGGAACGCCCATGAGGTTGCGCACGACGACATCGATGATGCCGCAGATGATGACGGCGCCACCGAAGGGGATGATGTCGCGGAAGTTCTGAGCGATGGCGCCCGGGACCTCCTTGGGCAGCTTAATGGTCAGATCGCGCGAGACACAGAATTTGTAGACCCACACGGTGATGAACGCGGCGATATAGGCCGAGAACAGACCGCGCGTGCCCATGCTGGTGCAATCGAAGACCGAAAGCTCGGAGCCGTTGAACTTGGTGGTGAACTGCGTAACAGCGAGCAGCAGCATGCTGCACTGGGCGGCCACCATGGTGGAGCCGTCGTTGAGCACCTTGCCGGCGGGCATGCGACGGTTCATGGATGCCGTGAAGTTCTTGGCAGTGGTGCCGGCAACCATGATGCCCATGACACCCATGGTGAAGTTGTACAGCTTGTTGCACCAGTCGATGAGCGGCTGGGGCAGCGTGATGCCGACCACGCCGGGAAGCGTGGCGATCAGCAGAAAGATCGAAGAGGTGAGGACGATGGGCATGCACCCAAGGAATCCGTCCTTAATAGCCTGGAGGTAGATGTTCCTCGAGATCTTCTCAAAGAACGGCTGATGCTTTTCGAGCATCTTTACGATGGCGTCCATAAAGCTCCTTTGCTACTTGATGCGCGATGCATGTGGATGGAACTGGTCGTCGATGGATGGTCAGGATTGCCCGGAAACCTTCCTGCTTAAGGAAGGCATTGCGAAATGACAACGTTGTCATTTCGTTAATGACAACGTAAGACATTTTTGGAAGAGCAACAAGGATTTACAGGTGAACGGTCGATATCGTCCGATAAACGGCTGATTTATCAGTCAGGCAGGTAGTGTATGCTAGAACGCAAAAACAAACGATGTAAAACCGACTGGAGAAGCAGTGGCAACGATGGACAAGAAAAACGTCTCGATGAACGATGTGGCGATTGCCGCGGGTGTTTCTCTCAAGACGGTTTCGCGTGTGATCAACGAGCCCAATAGCGTGCGAGAGTCGACACGCGATAGGGTCCATGCGGCCATGGAGGCGCTCGGGTTTCGAACTAACTTTGCCGCGCGTTCGCTCAAGTTGGGCCGTTACGGGTGCATCGGCATCGTGCTGTTTCACTTGTCGGGTGGTGCCGTGGACATGATTGACGGTATCGCCGATGCCGCCGAGGAACGCGGCTTTGCGCTCACGATGATTAAGAAGCGCACAGGGGAGAAAATGACCCTTGCCGATGCGGCACGCAGGATGTCGCAGCTGCCTGTTGATGGCATGATCTTCAACCTGCGTCAGATGGTCGATGACTTTGATACCTTTGAGGCGCCGAAAGACCTCAAGACGGTGATTATCACACCGATGGAACATCCTACCTGCTCCACCGTCAGTGACGACCAAGAGGGCGGCGCGCGCATGGCGTGCGAGTACTTCTTGAACCACGGGCATAAAAACGTGTACTTCGTCTCTGGTAAGAAAGAGTCGTTGTCGAGCCAGTGCCGTATGAAAGGTTGGCGTGCGGCACTCGAGGCGCGTGGCATTGAGCCGCCCGAGCCTCTGCAAGGCGATTGGAATGCGGATAGTGGCTATGCCGCGGGCCTTGTGCTTGCCGATAAGCCCGATTGCACGGCGGTCCTCGCTGCTAACGACTGCATGGCAAACGGCGTGATGATGGCTCTACGTGACAAAGGGCTCAGTGTGCCCAATGATGTGTCCGTGATCGGCTTCGACGATGAGCTCTATAAGACGATTCCCAACTCGATTCTGACGTCGGTGAAGTTTCGCCACCGCGAGCTGGGCGTCCGTGCGCTCAACGAGGTCGTCGCGGGTCTGGAAGCTCCGAGCTCCAGAAGCCGTACGCTCGTCTCGGGCGTGTTGGTCGAGCGTTCCAGCGTAAAGGACTTGCGGGCGTAGACGTGCTCGGCCTATTCCGTTTGTCTCGATCTGTAACAACTAGACGGTCAAAAGTGGTCTACATGTTACAGATTGAGATTTTCGGCTTGGCCTGTGCGTTCATCTCGATCTGTAACAGCTAGGACCGAAAAACTCGGCTAGATGTTACAGATTGAGATGAACAGGAGGACGGGTGCGGTCTAAACAAAATGGCCCGCGCATCACACATCGATGCACGGGCCATTTATTGTCTGCAAGCGGCAGGTGGTGTCAGCGTCTTATGCCTCGAGGTTTTCCTCGATCCAGGCGACGGCACCCTTGGGATCCTTAGTGAGGTCGATGTACTGTTTGCCCTTGGGCGACAGCAGCGTGATGCCCAGGCGGTCGGTGTCGGCCTTCATCTCGTTGTAATAGGTGCGAACCTGCGGAGCCAGGACGATGACGTTGTACTGGTCCATGATGGCGTAGTGGCTGCCGTAGGCACCGGCGTTGGCGGTAATGTCGATGCCCAGCTCGTCGGCGCCTTCCTTAAGCGCGTTGGCGAGCAGTGCAGAGGTGCCGGCGCCAGCGCACAGAACCAGAACCCTCAGATCCTTGCCCTTAAGGGCGGACGGAGCTGCGGAGGCCTCAGTGGCAGAAGCGGTCTCGACAACAGGAGCCTCAACGGCGGGGGCGGCAGCGGTCTTGACGGCCTTGGTCTCCTCGGCCTCTTCTTCGGCCAGGGTCTCGGCCTCCTGCTTGCACAGGACGTTGTCGTAGGCCTTGCAGAACGGGTAGTAGATCAAGAAGTCAACGACCAGCAGGACGACAACCAGGACCAGAGAGATCGGCTGGAAGTTGGTGTCGATGAAGGTGCCGATCGGTCCGGGGAGTGCCCACGGCATGGCATAGATAAAGCCGTTCATGCCCAAAAAGTCGATGAAGAACTTACCAATGAGGACGTTGGCCACGGGGGCAAACAGGAACGGGATCAGGAAGTACGGGTTGAGGATGATGGGCGCGGCGAACAGCAGCGGCTCGTTGACGGCGAACATCACGGGCACGACAGAGGCTTTGCCGACGGCCTTGAGCTGCTTGGAGCGCATAAAGAGCAGGAAGATGATCGGGACAATGAACGTGGCGCCGGTGCCGCCGAGTTCGCCGATGTAGTTACCGAAGTTTTCGGTCAGGGCGAGGGCGGGGTGACCGCCGGCCTGCAGCGTGGCGAGGTTGGTGGTGATGTTGCCAAACAGCGCGGCGTTGAGGGCAGGCTTAACGACCGAGGGGCCGTGGATGCCCATGAACCAGAACAGCGGGATCATGAACCAGATGAGGGCGAGGCCGGCGTAGGAATCGGCAGCGGCGAACAGCGGGCTCACCAGCGTGGAGATGACGTTGGCAAACGGGACGGCCAAGCAGGTGCGGCAGATAACGTCGATGACGGCGACAAACAGGATGGAGAAGCTGAAGGCGAAGATGTCGCGGAAGTTCTGGGCGATGGCGCCGGGGACTTCTTTGGGCAGCTTGATGGTGATGTCTCGCTTAATGCAGAAGGCATAGATGTTGACCGTGGCAAATGCGGCGACAAAGGAGCTCAGCAGGCCCTTGGTGCCCATGTTGTCGGTAAAGAACACCGAGACATCGGCGCCGTCGATCTTGGCACTCGTCTGGGTAACGGCCAAGATGAGCATAGCGCACATGGCGGCGACCATGGTGCTCGTGGCGTTGATGGCCTTGCCGGCAGGCATGCGGCGGTTCTTGGAGCCGGTCAGCGCGCTTGCGGTGGTGCCGGCGACCATGATGCCCACGACGCCCATCGTGAAGTTGTAAACCTTGTTGCAGAAGTTCACGACGTCGACGTTCCACCAGTCGGGCAGCGTAAAGCCGCCGACCGTGGCGACAACGCCCGGCAGGGTCGAAATAAGCAGGAAGACAGAAGAAGACAGGATAATGGGCATTGCTGCCAAAAAGCCGTCTTTAATGGCCTGAAGGTAGATGTTCTTAGAGACCTTGTCGAAGTACGGCTGACCTTTCTCCAAGAACTTAACGATCGATTCCATAGTTCACGCTCCTCTTTGCATGAAATCTTAATGGCATGGACGTTGAAAACCTATATGGTCTCCCGCTTGCTAAAAGCCCGGGTGCAGGCGGGGCCGGTCCCAGGGGGAGAGAGGGGAGCGGCTGGGTTTGTATCGCATAGGGCCGCTCCCTTCTCGGGGGAAAGCGAGGCGATGCGCTACTGCGCGTCCGCCATAGTGTCGGCGAGCTCCTTGTACCAGAGTGCCGACTGCTTGATGTAGCGTTTTTGCGTGTCGAAGTCGATGTAGAACAGGCCGTAGCGCTTGTTATAGCCATTGGCCCACGAGAACTGGTCCTGCAGGCTCCAGATAAAGTAGCCCTGGACGTCGACGCCCTCGGCGCGCGCCTGGAGCACCTTCTCCATGTGCTGGTCGACAAAGTCGATGCGCTCGGGATCGGCGACGATGCCGTTTGCGTCGGGCTCGGGGTCCTTGTGGCCCAGGCCGTTTTCGGTGATATAGATGACGGGGAGGTTGGGATAGGTGGCGCTGATGTGCTTGAGCGTGTCGTAGAGGCCTTGCGGGTAGATGAGCCAATCCCAGTCGGTGGTGGGGATACCCGGCATATCGACCTGCTGCCCGACGCCCTTAAACTTAAAGCACGAGGTGCCCTTGTCTCCGGTGCCGTTAAAGCTGTTGGTTGACTCGCCATCGTAGGCGGCGATAAACGCCGACTGATAGTAGTTGAGGCCGAACATATCGTTGCGGGGCGCCGCCTTGGCGAGCTCCTCCATGTCGCTGTCCTCAACCGTAAGTGTGGCGTTGTTGGCACGCAGAATCTCGTTGATGAGTGAGAGGGTGCGCGCGGAGTAGTGACCCAGGAAGGCGCCGTCCATGATGAAGTCGGTGTAGAAGGCGTTGTACAGGTCGGCGGCGTGCTGGTCGGCGGGCGAGTCGGTGGCAGGATATGCCGGCGTCAGGACGTTGACCATGCCAATGCGTCCGCCCAGGTGCTCGGTCTCGTCAAGATCCTTATACAGGTTGACGGCGCGGGCGTGGGCAACGAGCTCGTTGTGCTGGCTCTGGATGCCGCTCGTCACATCAAAGTGATGGTTGGGCGGGAAGTTGCCTTGGATGTATTGGGAGTGCGAGAGGCTGATGAGCTCGTTGATGGTGAACCAATTCTTGACCTCGCGGAACTCGCGGAAGCAGAACTCGGCATAGCGCACATAGGCGTCGACGGTCTTGCGGTTGAGCCAGTCGCCCTGGTTGAACAGGGCGGCGGGGGAGTCAAAGTGATGCAGGGACACATAGGGCTCGACGCCATACTTTTTGCAGCAGGCGAACAGCTCGTGGTAGTGCTTAACGCCCTCGGCGAGGGGTTCGGCATCGTCGCCGTTGGGGAAGATGCGGGTCCAGGCGATGGACACACGAATGGCGTTGAGTCCATGCTCGGCAGAAAGGCGGATATCCTCCTCGTAGCGGTTGTAGAAATCACTGGCCGGGTCGGGCAAAAAGCGACCCTGGGCGACAAGGTAATCGTCCCACATGGTCTTACCCTTGCCTGCCACCTTCGTGGAACCTTCCGTTTGGTACGCGGCGGTTGCGGCGCCCCAAACAAAGCCCTTCGGCAGCTGCTGTACGCGGTTTAGCAAAGACATATGCATACACCCTCTCGTCTCGCTGTTCGATATTGTGCGTTTGCGCTCAGGAGGCTCCCTGGTTAGCGTTCAGCGGTGAAAAAGCCCGATAAACACTATCTTAAAATGATTAGAACCAAAATGAGCACGTGAACATTTGACAATGAGCACGTTAACATCCGGCTGGGATGTATAGAAACAAAACAACTTCAAACAGCCGCGAACGGTTGTATTTGTTCGGTAAGCGGTTTTGATTGACAGAAGTTTTCATGTTGTGGTATATGGCTCGGGTATCATGAGCACGTTATCAATGTATGTACGATGCGCCATGGGCGCGGGGAATAGTTGGGAAGCAGGTTAGCGTGGAAGGCATGGATCAGCAGACAAGGAATGGTCGTTCGGCGAGCGCGGCAGAGGTTGCGGCGCTCGCTGGCGTGAGCCGCCAGACTGTGTCTCGCGTGGTCAACGGTATGCCCAACGTGACGGAAAAGACGCGCAAGCGTGTGCTGGCCGCCATGGAAGAGCTGGGCTTTCGTCCCAATTTTGCTGGAGCGGCGTTGCGCGGCGGGTCGTATCGTTCTATTGGCCTGTGCATGTACAACATCACACGTGTCGGTAACCTGGCGACGCTCGAGGGTATCATGCAAGCGGCGCGCGAGCACGATTTTGCCGTCACTATGATCGAGATGGGCGGCGACAAGCCCTATGCACTTGCCGATGCCTCGCGCCGCATGGTCGAGCGACCCGTCGACGGCATGATTCTCAACATGAACCGCATGGCTCCCGATTTTGAGGAGTTTGTTCCCCAGCCGGGAGTGCGAACGGTCATCCTGTCCATGTATGCGCATCCGCGCTGCACGACGATCGACTCCGACCAGTATGGTTCGTGCGAGCTGTTGACCAATTATCTGCTGGAACATGGTCACTCGAATATGCGGTTTGTGGCGGGTCCGGAAAACTCGATTTCCTCGCGTTTTCGTGAGGCCGGTTGGCGCGATACGCTGGGTCGTGCTCATGTCGATGCCGCTCCGATGCTGCGTGGCGATTGGAGTGCGGACAGTGGGTACGCCATGGGCGAGCGGATTGCGGCCGAGGTGCTTGCCGGCGGGTCGCAGGCGCCGACTGCCGTGCTTGCGGCAAATGACCAGATGGCGCTGGGCGTTATCGCCGCGCTCGAGAACGCGGGCCTGTCCGTGCCCGACGACGTGAGCGTGGTTGGTATCGACGACGCACTCGAGGGACTTGTTCCTCACAATCGACTGACGACGCTGCGATTTGATTTGCGCGGTGTCGGTAAGCTTGCGTTTGAGGCGGCGATTGGAGAGAGCTCGTCTATCGAGGCGATTCATGTGCCGAGTACGCTGGTCGAACGCTCGACTGTTAGGGACATACGGGGTTAGGTCCTACTCCGTTTGTCTCGATTTGTAACAGGTAGACGGTCAAAAGCGGGCTACGTGTTACAGATTTAGATTCTTCGGAAAGAGCAATCCTGTTCGTCTCAATCTGTAACAGCTAGGACCAAAAAACTCGGCTAGATGTTACAGATCGAGACAAACGGCTCCCGACCAGCCCAAAAACAAAAAGACCGGGGGCGGCGCGCCGTGTGACGTGCCGCCCCCGGCTGAGAAATGGGGACAGGTTGTGTGAGCGGGCAACCCCGCCAGCCACTAGTCCAGACGACGGGTCTGCGCCACGTGCTTGTACCAGTAGGCGCTTGCCTTGGGCGTGCGCTTCTGGGTTTCAAAGTCAACGTAAAAGAAGCCGTAACGCTTGTTGTAGCCATTGGTCCAGGAGAACTGATCCTGCAGGCTCCACAGGAAGTAGCCGCCCACGTTGACGCCCACCTCCATGGCCTTGAGCAGCCAACGCAGGTGCTGCTCGATGTAGTCGATGCGCGGCTGGTCGTCCACAAAACCGTCCTTGTAGGGGTCCTTGTAGCCCATGCCGTTCTCGGTGATGAAAATCTGCTTGTAGTTGGGGTAGCGCTGCTTAATGTAGACGAGCAGATCGAACAGGCCCTCGGGATAGATGATCCAGTCCCAGTCGGTGGTGGGGATGC
>UMGX01038144.1_pt1 | contig 26154 bp, 16 predicted proteins | sample 1965411 | NCBI WGS metagenome assembly UMGX01 (sample SAMEA4836086, study PRJEB28245) | human gut metagenome | biome: gut microbiome; material: fecal sample | place: Denmark | collected 2008 | reverse complement strand
CCTCCGATCTGTTTTGAATCAAAAACAGATCGGAACGGTGGCGATCGACAACAAGGCCGCACACCTGTATGCAAGCAAAAAAGGTCAAATTCGCCCTCATTTTTGAGGGTGAATTTGGCCGCGCGTTTGGGGGAGGCTCGCTATCATTGTTTTCATGGGATGTACCACCGCGACGTGTTTGCCTGGAGCGACAGCGTTTGGGTGAGTGTAAATTTTTTCTTGTGGCAAGTATATATAGGCGGTAATATGAGTCGGGTTATGGCTATACAAAGTCCTCATCTCTCCAACACGCAGTAATCTCATCATTAAGCGCGATCAGCCACAACAGGGAGATTGCCTGCCAAATTCGCTAAGAATTTCTGAGTTTGCCTTTGTACTTGGAGGATAAAATGGTTCAGAAGTTCTTCCATAGTTTCTTTACTTGAATTAGGTTTATTACTCAATCTGGAATTAGATACTTTTTGGGGATAAGGAAACTCAAAAAGCCTTGCACCATCCAACTTTCCGGGTATGAAAAGACGGTTAAAAATCGGTCATTCTAAAAAGAATGTTCCAAAGTTCAACCGTCGTTCATCAGTTCTAAAACCCCGCTACCGTTTGCAGAAGCACTTGGGCATAAACTCTCTGCATATAGTCGTTGGGATGGTTAGTATTGTTGCTCGTTATATCCTGAAACCGCTTGGTTTGCAGAAGATGCTGAAATACCGACTGCACATCCGCGTGCACCACCGCTTTTCCCTGATCCCGGAATTCCGCGGCAATGCGTTCTAGCACGGACTTGAAAGATGGCTGATAGCGGCAAATCGGCGCTCCGTCTCCCCAATTTGTGCGAATCTCCTGATTTGGCAGCATGGAGGACACCAGCACGATTTCCGTATCGGACCTGGCAGCTAGGATCTGTTTCACAATCGCTTCAATGTTGTCGCTGAAATCCTTAGGCTCAATGCCAGTTCCGTCGTTCATGCCGAAAGCCACAAGGACGAGATCCGGTTTATAGGCCAGTAGAGACTGAAAATTAACAATCTCGTCCTCCTCAAAAAGCGGCCAACGAGTCGTCTTTCCGGCGATAGAAAAATTCCGAAGTTCAATTTTCGCCTTCTTGTATCGGTTCTGCAAACCAGTTTTGAACAGTTCAACATAGGGCGGCATATGGGGCGCTATATCCACATTCTCATACCCAGAGGCTGTCCAACCCTGCGTAATGCTGTCCCCCAGACAGGCAATCTTCAGAGTACCGGCCTTATCAGTATCGTTTAGAATACCATTTGTTCTTTTAAGGTCGGCGCTTTGATTTGCGGGAACACCGCCGTTCCACCTTGCACTATGCCGATAGGTTACGCGCACCTGCCAGCGGGTCATACCCAAGGATCGGGTTTCACCTTCCTTGATAGCCTCCGTGTAAAGCTGTGCGCCGGTCCCATAGATTTCCGGCATATTGGCCGGATTCGAGGGATCGTAAACGGGGAGATAAAACGCCTCGTGTGCGATGGCGGGGATCGCGCCGTCCGCTGCGACCTGCAGCTTTCCGTCTTTCGTCAGGGAGTAATCCCTCCCCTCTTCATACCGGATATCCAGCCCGTAACTGTATACGGACACAATTTGTTTAGCAGGGTACAGCAGCGAAATGGGCGCAATGCTTCCGTCTTTTTCTTGCAGAATAAACACGGTTTCACTGCGCGCGATGCCACCGTCGTCCCAAACCGGCACAATATAATCTGCCGGTCCGAATTTCGCCGCGTCGTACTGACTCAAATCCTCCGATGTTCCATCCGGCCAGTCGGGATTGCCGGCCGGCACCGTGTCTTCTTTTTGCTCTGGCACGGAGGCGTCAGCTGCACCGCTCACTTTTTTTTCGCCGGCGCAACCCGCACAGACTCCCAGGAAAAGCAACGTGCACATAAGGATGGAAAGCCCTCTCTTCATTGTATCCCTCCTTAGCTAATAAAAAACTTCGCTGTCGCACCTTTGCCGGCGTTGCGTATCAGATAGCTGACTTCTACCATTCCGTCCCAGTCCTCAGGCGCATTTTTCTTTAGCTCAAATATATAGGTACCGGAAGCACCGTCGCCCATGGGTAGGCACTCATCGGCCGCTTTTTCCGTGCCAAACGGCACTGTCATGTTGTATGTACGGCCGCCCACCGGCAGATACACACTTTTAGCAAAGCCGTTCTGAGTATGATAATCTACCCGCACCCCCAGCGCACATGAAGAACTTTCTTGCGGCTCTCCCCAAGTCTCATAGCGAAACGTCAATGTCTCCCTTGTTCCCAGTCCGCTAAGAATGGCGGATACCCCCGCCTCGCCCGTATCCTCTTCCAGCATACCGACGTAAGCGTTCATACTTTCGTTGAAAATATCGGCGTACGGCTTGCCGTCGCCCCGATCGGTATAATAGTATTGCTTCTTGACCAACGTGCCGACATCGGCGGTATTATCGGTTTCCGCTCCCTGCGCTTGACTATTAAATTCTATATAATACGCGCCCTTTACCGGGATCCTTAGGGTCTCTTTTCCTTTGTTTCCAGGATTTTCTACATCTTTGACTATCTCCGGTGTCGTATCTGACAGTCTTTTCTGATAATAGGCGGGATCGATTCGATAGACGGTGCAGCTCTGTGCTTCAAACGGCAGGTCACTCCAGTCGATGGTGACAGTCTGTGCCTTTTTCAGAGAACGATTATAGGCGATGACGCCGGCCCGCTGCGAATCAGCTCCGGCTATCAGCCCAACCGCTTCATTTTCGGTGGACGCAGGAACCCGATCCACCGGCAGCCTCGCATATGACCAAAGGGCGTGATAGACGGGATTGACCGCATAGTCTGTCTCATACAGCCCGAATTGCCCGGAACTCAGCCACATGGGCCAGGACACCCGCGTGATATCCGACGCCTCATTTATACGCAGAATGGAGTCAAAGAAAGCCCAAACCTGCTCGTATGTATCATTGGGCATGGATTTACCGCCGTTAAAGTCGTTGGATACCGGATGAAATTCGGTCAAATGCTGCTGCACCCGGCGCAGATCATACTTTTTACCATTGAGTTCCGGAGCGGTACCGTTCTGGTAGGCGTTGAGAGCCTCACGCACCACATTCAGCTGATAGTTGAAATTGCCGGTCCCGCCCTCGTTGATATAATCCCCCTCCAGATCGCCATCCGAAGGGCCATAATAGTGCCAAGAGAAGCCGTCAGGTATCGCCCTCGCCTTTTCGGATGACTCCCAGAAATACTGCCAACCGGTCTGTTGGATGCCGGCTAAGGAGTCCGGCTCCCGGATAAAGGCCAGCGGACGCGCGATGCCCGCTGAAATCACGGTGGAAAACGGGTTTGCCGCGTAATAGGCACGAGTTCCCGTGACAACCGTATCGATCCATTCCTGTTGGGAACCCAGCCAGTACACATTGCCCTCGAGATCCGGCTCGTTCCAAGTCTCCAGAATGGCGTACACGCCGCTGCGTTTCAGATAATCCGCGGTATTGTAGCAAAATTCATAATAGCGCTTCAAATCCGGTACATTGCGGAAATCGAGATCGTCCCCCGGCTTAGTCGCATAGGATGGGGTTCCCACCATCACCAAATAGGGACTGATTTTATTGTCTTTGCATTTTTTCAGAAATTGGGACGCCAGACTCCATTCGTCCGCCGACACGCCGGTGAGGCCGCCCCGGCCTATCGGCTTCCCGATGCCGTTCTGTTCGTTTCCAAACATCATGTCGATACGGAAATTGTCTGCTTTCAGCGCGTTCACCCCAGTGAGTGTGTCCAGCGCCGCGGGATCAAACGTACCGTCCGCCTGTCCCATGAAAGTCCAGGTCGGGTTGAACATATCAACTTTTTTCAGATTTTGCGGTATGGATCCGTCTTTTTGAGAAAAATTCAGTTTCACGGTTTCTCCTTTTTCATCACCGCAGGCAGTCAGCAAACTGCACGGTGAGGCAGCCAGCAAGACGCTCAACAGGATCGACAGAAATTTCTTATTCCAGAATTTCATTCACTCATAGCCTCCCGACACAATATCACGCAAAGGTAACGGTGATATCCACATGGGTCAAGTCGTTGTCGCTGACGTATCCGGCGTTCAGGACGAAATAGAGAAAATCTCCTTTTTTGAGCTGTACGGAGAGCTTCTCTTCTGCCGCACTCTCCTCTCCGTTGCCCGTCAGGGACATTTCCGTCAGGGCTTTGCCTGTGTCCCTGCCATAAACGCTGAAGAGCACACCATCGTCGTCTGTCCGTTGAATCTGCATGAGGTTGACCGTGCAGTGGACAGACGCTTTGCCGCTTTTCGGTGATTCAAAGCGCAGAATAATATCCTCATTCTGATGCGGCTTCCATTCCGCGCCTACCACAGAGGTAACCGTCGAATTGTAACAACCAGAGTATGCGTTGTATGTCATGAAAGTCGGCTGAAAGTTCACTGTGCCAAATAGATAACTCCACCCCATGTGCCCCTGTTGCGCCGCATAGTCGGTCAGGTTGTTAAAAGTTTGAACCGATTCTCCGCAACCGCCCGCCGCCAGTATCAGCAGTACACAGAGCAGCGATGCCATCATAGCCGCGCATTTTCTTCTCATGTATGCTCCCTCTTTCTCCTACGCAGGATGAGGATACCGGTAACACCACCGGCTGCAGCGCATACCGCGGCGACCGGAAGTGCTATGTACAGGATAGGTACGGTATTGTCTCGAACCGATACCGCCATCTCGGTTGTTGACGGATCTTTCTGTATAAGCTCGGCCTCATTCTTGGCCAAACTCAAATATTTTGTTAAACCCTCATTGACCGACCGGTTCTCTACGCTCAGTTCGTAAATATTGGTGATATAGCTGACACCGTCGCCCGCTTCGCTGTATCTCTCCCCGGCACTCAAGGCAAAGATAATTGTGTCGCCTTTCTTCACCTTCAGTCGTTGTTCTGGAATCCTGTAATTCTTTTTACCCATGTAATCGCAGGTTTCTCGCCACAGGGATTGACCGTTGAAATACAGGGCCGCGACTGCGCCGTCGCCCTCCGTGGCGGTACGGGATACATAGCCGTCCACTGCGATTTCCCCGTCGATATCCGACACCCAGATTTTTAAGTTTTCAAACCTGCCATAAGGATGTACGGTGGTCCTGCCGATGAATTGATACGGGTAGTGACTGGCCCACTGGTTTTCTCCATACACATTGTTCCAGGTCATCAGAAGATACTTTTCCGGATGGCCATATGCATAAAACCAACCGTATTTACCCTGTTCGTTTGAATAACTGCGAATCGGCGCCTTGGAGCAGCCAAGATCCTCCGATAGTTTTGTATCCGCTGCCCCCGCCGTCCCGGTAAAATCCGCCTGAAAGAGAACAATATTACCGTCGCTGTCATTGCAGCCATTGTTGTTAACAGAAAGGGCAACTAAATCACCCGCATGAACCTCTATGCCGCTGAGACTGAATTCCACAGGCTTGTCGTTAGTCAACTCCACATCCACGAGCGATGCATCCAGCACCTGTGCGTCCGTATAACCGTCGCCGGTAAACGACCGCTTTTCCAGTGAAAACCGAATACCATCCACATCCCGGCTGTCCGCCGCTGTAGCGTCTGTTTTCAACTGTACGCTCCCGCTCAGATTGACCACACCGTCCGCCGGCGCACGCCAGGCCTTGATGGTATCACCATAGTTGCCGGGATGCAGATTGACGGCCCCTCGGGAACCGATCTCCACCTGGGCAAACGTGTCCGTGTCCGTATACCGCCACAGGGTATCGGAATTCTTAAACATTTGAAAATACCGTCCGGAGAAATCGCCATATAGATAAAACCATTCTCGGGACGCGGGTTCTTCCGTCTCCGGAACCTCGCCGTTCACTTTTAAGAGCTCGGCCTCATTATCCGCTAAATGCAGATACCCTTTCAAATCGATGCCGGATCCACGGTTGTCCACGCGCACTTCGTAAATATTGGTGATGAAATCCGTACTGTCGCCCGACTCATTAAACTGCGCTCCCGTTCCTAGGGTAAACATAACCGTATCGCCTTTTTTTACAGAAAGTCGTTGTTCCGGAATTCGATAGTACTTCCGGCCCATGTAGTCACAGTTCTCTTTCCAGAGGGGTTGACCATTGAAATAGATGCCCGCCACCGAACCGTCACCCACGGCGGAATCCCTCGCCACATAACCGTCCACCGCGATTTCTCCATCAAAATCGGATACCCATATTTTCAAGTTATCAAACTTTCCATAAGGGTGCATTTTGGTTCGCCCGATGAACTGGAAAGGATTTTTTGAGGTCCATTGATGGTCTCCATAAACATGACCCCAGTCCATCAGCACATACTTTTCCAGCAATCCATAGGCATAAAACCAGCCGTCTTTCCCCTGCTGGTCGGAAAAACTGGGGATCGGCGCTGCCGAACACCCCAAATCCTCCGGCAATTCTGACTCCACAGCCCCGGGCGCTTTGGTAAAGCCGACTTGAAAGGTAACAGAGTTTCCATCGCTGTCGTTGCAGCCGTTGTTATTCACAGAGAGCGCGATCAAATCGCCGGCGCACACGTCGATGTCGTCAACGGTAAAGTCCACAGGCGTTGGATCGTTCAGGAGTACGTCGTCCCAGGTCTGATCGACCGCCTGCGCAGGCCCGTAGTTTTTCCCATCAAACGTCCGCTTCAGCAGGGAAAACCGGATGCCGTTGATACTGTCGCTGCCCGCCGCGCGGGGATCCGACAGCAGTTTCACACTGCCCTTCAGGCTGACCGTTCCATCGGCCGGTGCGCGCCATGCCTTTATAGTGTTTCCGAAATTGCCCGGATGCAAATTGACGATATTCTGCTGCCCGATTTCAACCTGAGCAAACGTATCGGCGTCAGTATACCGCCACAGCGTTTCGGATTTCGGGCTCATTTTGAAATACCGGCCGGAAAAATCCCCGTACAGGTAATACCAATCGCCGTCTGCGCGGATCCCCTCCGCCAAACCGGTGACGCTCGTCCCCCAGCTTCCCATGAGCCATGTGAAGCTCAGGGCGGCAGTAAGGGCCATCTGCAGAATCCGGCTTCCCTTTCGTTTCATCCGTGTCTCTCCTTACTACAATCGTTAGCCCGGGAGAAAGTAACTCAGTCAAAGACCAAACGGCCGTCACTGCCGATCTCGGGTGCCTTGACGAGCTGCCCGTTTTTGAGGGCCGCGTTGTAAGCGGTTGTGATGGCATCCCCTTTGTATGTCGTGTTCATGGTCTTCACATAACTACTCCAGGCACTGTTGAACGGCTCACTATACTGCTTGAACGTGTCCCACCAGGTATCGGAGGTCTTGGTGAAATCCGGCTTGGCCGAGGCATAGCTGGTATTGCGTTCCATCAGCGTAAACTCTGTCTGCATTTTGTCGCAAAGGCCCTCAAAATATTCCGTATAGGTTTTCTCAGTTAACATATAGTAATCGGGATAGCGGTTATACGTTTTGGCCTTTTCCATCGCCTCAATAATTTTGCCGCTGTTGGTCTGCATTTCGTTGTAATAGTTGGAGGTGATATTGGTGAATAGGCGCAGCGCGCTGAATGTGTCTTTCCCGTCAATCGTCCAGTTCACAGGATGCTCCCCTTCCTGTGCGCCCATCAGGCTTTCCCGGACAGTTTTCTCGTTATTTTCGCTCTTTTTATAGTGGATCCCCTCTACTCCATAAGTCAATAAATCCACAGCCTCGTCGCTGAGCAGCCAATCCATCAGTTTCAATGCATCGCCGCGTTTTTTCTCCGACATATCCGCACTCAGGCAAACCGACGTCCAAAAGTTCGGATGACCTTGAATACCGTACTCCCCGTCAATCCCCTTGGGCGGCGCAAACATGGCAATCTTCTCCGCTGCTTCTTCATAAGACCAGTTTTTTTGGGTAACAAAATAGGAGAGCACCAGGTTGAGCATGGCCTGATTTTCGATGATACCCACTTGTCCATTGCCGAAAGCCGCCAGCTTGTCTGAGGCATCATTGGTTGCCCAGCTGGGATCCATAAATCCGTTTGTCAGTAGATTGTTGACAAAATTAACAATGTACTTATTGCCGTCACTGGTGCCGCTGAATTCATATTTGCCGTCCTTATTGTTATCCTCCATGATGCGGTATCCGCCGCCCGCGACATACAGCCAGTTGTCGGAATACATATCCACCGTTGAGGTATAGCCATAGGTATCGTCTTTCCCATTGCCGTCCGGGTCATACAACGTGAAGGCGCGGCAGAGACGGTAAAACTCCATCAGGTCCTGCGGCACGGTGAATTTGTATGTCTCATATATTGCGTCCGTCATAGAGCTCTCGTTACTGATGACGCCATCTTTCACCAGGATTGACGCCAGCTTTTTATTCAGATTTTCGATCCAGTCCATACGAATAAACATGGTGTGTTCCTGCGTCCAGACCGTGGGAATCATATACATTTTACCGTTCATGAAATCAATGTTCTTGCTTAAGAACGAATATTTCTGAAGCTGCCGGTAGATGTTTGGATATTCCTTTTCCGAAACGTAGTCCGATATCGGGAGCAGCGCCTCGGCCTTAATCATCTTATTGAACAGCACCGGGGTTTCCGCCGTCCGGGAGATGAACATATCAGGGAGATTACCTGTATTAAAATACTGCTGCAGCTTGGTGTCCGCCTGACCGCCGCCTGCAATCAGGCAGGTAAAATCCACGCCGCAAAGCTCCATGTATTTCTTATATAAATCCGATTTTCTCTTAATAGCGGTGTTGACGCCGCTGAGATCTGAATAGAACAGCGTCAGCGCTCCATCCTCGCCGGCCTCTTTCGAGCTGTTGCAGCCAGTCAGCGCCGTAAGGCACATGCCCAGCGCCAGTATGATGGCGGCGCCTTTTCTGAATAATTTTTTCATGTCGTTGCTCCTCTCAATGTTCAGGATTTAACAGCGCCCAGCATAACGCCCTGTACAAAATATTTTTGAAGCGCAATAAAAACGATGGCAATCGGCAGCAGGGAAATCACAATGATAGCGCCGTTTCGGCCCTCAGCGAATACCTTAGTCATATCGATGATACCGGCCTCGAGATTATCTCCTGTGGCGCTCAGTGCCATTTTCACCTGATAGGCCAGCGGGTACATACGTTCATCGCTTAACAGCACCATCGGCCAGTACCAGTCGTTCCATTTTCCCACGATAGTAAACACGGAAATGGTTGCGAGTCCCGCCTTAGACAGCGGCAGCAGGAACTGAAAAAGGCAACGGAAATCGTTGGCACCGTCAATACGGCAGGATTCCATTACGCTGCGGGGAACCTGAGCGAAGAAGTTGCGTAGCAAAATAATGTTGAACGCGGATATGCCGAAGGGGAGGATAAGTCCCAGATAGCTGTCGGTCAGGTGAAGCGAACGGAGGGTCAGCACCGTGGGAATCAGACCGCCTCCGAAAAACATCGTAATCAGCAATAGCGTAAAGAAGATTTTCTTGCCCGGCAGGTTTTCCTTGATCAGGGCGTATGCGCCGAAAGACAGCAGGAGCATGGAATACAGAGTACTGGTGATTGTCACGACAATGGAAATAAGAAAAGAACGCCCGATGCTATCCTGAAACAAAATGAGCTTATACATTTCCAAGTTGAAATGGTGGGGAAACACCAGAAACCGGGCATTCAGAAAATCGTCCCGGGAGGAAACCGACAGCAAAACCTCGTACAGCAACGGAAATAAACACGCTGCCATGAATAAAAACAGGAACAGGTAAATCAGCACTCTCCACACGGTCATGGGAGTCTTGGACAATGCTTTCTTTCTCATGATTCAGCCACCTCGTACATGCCGTAACCGTTGATCTTTTTCACGACGGCATTTGCCGACAACAGCAAGACAAAATTGATCACCGACTTGAACAGGCCGATGGCCGTGCCCCGTTCATAGTACCCGTTTTCAAAGCCGGTGCGCATCACCAGCGTATCAATGACATCCGCCACACTGTAAACCGTAGGATTATATATGTTGTAGATGGCATCAAAGTTGGCGTTGAGGATATTGCCAACCTGCATGGTAAACATGATAATGATTATCGGCATAATACAAGGCAGGGTGACGTATCGGGCCATGCCCCACCGTTTGCAGCCATCTATGGATGCCGCCTCATAGAGGGTCGGGTCGATATTAGTAATCGCCGCCGTATAGATAATTGTACCCCAACCTGCATCCTTGATGATACTGGAAATGAGCAAAACCGGATAAAACAGGTGTTCGCTGGTGAGGAATTCCACTCGTTGCATTCCCAGAGAGGCAAGAATGTTGTTAAACGTACCTGTGGAGAAATTTAGCAGCGAATTCAGGATGCCCGCCAAAATGACCCAAGAGATAAAATTCGGGAAATAGATACAGGTTTGGATAAGTCGTTTATACGGCTTGTGGCACACCTCATTGAGTAGCAAAGCCAGCAAAATGGGGGCCGGAAAGCAAAAAATGAGGCTCAGTGTGCTGATGACGATGGTGTTACAGAACGCACGGGCAAAATCCGGCAGTGCGAATATGTCCAAAAAATGCTGGAAGCCCACCCATTCGCTGCCGAAAATCCCCTGAGCCGGCTGGTATTCCTTGAACGCCAGCACCAGACCGTACATAGGGTAGTACGAAAACAGAAGCAACACAACCAAAACCGGCAGCATCATAAGATACACCTGCTTGTTCTGCCAAACGGACACCTTGAGCCTTTTCCAATCGGTTTTCATGTGATCACTCTCCCCCTGCGTTTATATACTTGTTCTGTGCTTTCTCTGCGGCAAACGCCTCGCGGGGATCGGTCCTGGCATATGTATCCCGGAATGCCGACGCCGTCATACCCGTGCTTTTTTTGAAATTTCGTGCGAACAGCTTGGTATCCTCAAACCCCGACAGCCTGGCGATATCCGCCACCCTCCGGTTTGTCTGCACCAGCAAATCGCAGGCGTTTTTAATACGGATAAAGGTCAGATATTGCTTTGGAGACATTCCCATATCCCGCTTGAATACGCGGTTTAGATAGCTTAAGCTAAGGTTCAGATTTACACAAATGTCCTCGACGGTAAAATGCGGGTTCATATAGGAGCAACCCACTAGGATCACCGTTTGGTTAACGTAATGCCCTTTATTGAAATCGTTTTCCGTCTGAAATCCCGCTTTCAAGCGATCAAATAGCAGATAGAACCAGCCCAGTATTTCATAACTGGCCCTAGGCCTCTCCAGATAGGCCCGGTTCATCCGCCCAAACAGATCCACGATTTCCGTATGATGACCCTTGCACCGCCCATACACACGTTCCCGGCTCAAGCCGATTTCCTCCAGCATTTCATAGGCTGACTGTCCTGCGAGAACCACCCAGTAGTAGCAAAAAGGATCCTCCTTGTCCGCCTTATAACGGATGGCTTCTTTTGGGGGAATGATAAATAAATCCCCCTTGACCAGTTCATAACTCTGCCCGCGGTAATACAGCCGGCCTTTCCCACTGACGATGTAGTGAAGCGAGACATAGGTCCGGTTCGGATCTGCCGGCACCTCTTCTTTTTTATACGGGGAGCACATTTCCCTCAGACACTCGAGGATTTCCGGACGCGAATAGTTGTAAAGAGACCATGTATAAAATTTTTCAATGCCGTTACTCTTTTCCATTCTTCACCCAGCCTATGCCCGTTATGGCCGACGGCGCTTCTCCAAGTAAGCCAACGGCTGCTGCACACCGCTTGAATACGCGATCCCTGTAACTGGAAATCCGGTATCGCTCGCCCCGTTGGCAAATATACCGAACGTTTTCACCGCGTCCGCGTTCCAAACCGTCGCTTCATCGAAATCCACATTGTGAACCACCTCTTTATAAGAGGTGCTCCGGCTGATCGCTGTCCACGTGCCATTCACGCCCACATGCAGCGTATCGCCAAGACTGACCACCGACAACGCCAGTTCCTCCTGCCAAGGGATAGCCGTCACATAATCCCGATCGGAACGGTCATCCCAGCCCGTTCCCCGCGTCAGGCGTATCTTGACCGTGTCGTCATCGGCCCGGAGCAACAGGATTTTGACTGGGCTGGAAGCGCCTTCCGTATAATAGTAAATACCGCTGGTCGATTCGCCCTGATCCATACGCTTGACCTGAAGCGTCACATAAAAGTCTTTCAGCGCCACACCCGCGAACTGCTCATAATCGTTGTTTTGCAGAATATAGTTTCCGTTCGTCGGTGCATGGCCGCTGGCAAACTTCACCTCAATGAACCGTGGCGTTTCCGAAACAGTCAGCTGGCCATCCTTTACCGTGGCTTTAAACTGCACCGATACAAAGCGCGCGCTTTCGAGTACCAGGGTGTGCGATCCATCCGGGAGCCGCAAGCCGAACGTTCCGTCGGAAGCCACGGCACTTGTCTCGCCCTCGAGCCATCGCACCGTAACCGCGTCTCCGTCTGCATACAGACCTTCCGCGCAGCCATAGCTTCCGCCCACCTCGGCAAACCGAGTATACACCAAGACTTCCATAGCCTCCGCAGCCGTAAACATATAAGTGTTCTCCGCCTTCGCTGGTATCCGGCGCCCCGCATAGGTGACGATAACCTCACTCCCGGGTTCCATGCCGGAGAGCGTCAGCGTTACCGAATCCGTACCCTTGAGCGCTTTGGGTTTATCCAGAACTCCTATCACCTTTTCATCGTCGCTGCGGACGGTCAGATTCACATAGCAGGCCTCCTGCGTACCGGCCGCATATCTCACATCCGCAATAGGGAAGCCCCTATCGCTGGCACCGTTGGCGAACAGTCCAAAGGTTTTCACCGCATCTGCGTTCCATACCGTCGCTTCATCGAAATCCGTATTGTGAACCACCTGTGTATAGGAAGTATTCCGACCGATAGCTGTCCATTGCCCCTCGACTCCTACATACAGCGTATCTCCCAAGCTGAGAACCGACAGGGTCAGTTCCTCCTGCCAAGGGATAGCTGTCGTGTAATCCCGGTCGGAACGATCGTCCCAGCCCGTACCCCGCGTCAAACGTATCTTGACTGTTCCGTCATCGGCCCGAAGCAGAAGGATTTTGACCGGGCTGGACGCGCCTTCCGTATAGTAGTAAATGCCGCCGGTCGATTCGCCCTGATCCATGCGCTTGACACGGGTCGTGGCAAAGAAGTCTTTCAGTGCTATGCCTGCGAACGCCTCATAGTCCCCGTTTTGCAGAGTGACGGCACTGTTTGACGTCTCCTTGCCGTCGGTGAATTTCAGTTCCTTGAACAGACATCTCTCTGGCACCGTGACGACGCCGCTTTCCACGGTAACCGCCAAACGAACCGGTGCAAACCGTGCGCTGGTCAGTGCGAGGCTGTGGGTGCCATCGGGGAGCCGGATATGGAATTTTCCGTCCGCCGCCGTCCCGGTGATACCCGCCGTCTCCGAGCAGATCGTAACCACGTCACCGTCCGCATACAGGCCCGGCGCGTAGCCGTAGGTACCTGTTACCGAATAGGTGCGCGCTATGGTCACGACCACCTCACCGGATTCCGCCGCCGTAAAGGTATAGCGATTCTCCGCGTCAGGCGTCAGAATCCGTCCTGCGAATGTGACGACGGCCGCGCAACTCTCGTCCATACCGGAGAGCGTCAGCATCACCGGCTCCGTCCCTTTCAGAACTCTGGTTTTATCTAATGTCCCCGTTACGCTTTCGTCATCGCAGCGGACCGTCAAATCGGCGTAGCACGCATTTTTGATTTCCTGCGTGCCGGCATTGTAGGCAATATCTGTAATCGGGAAGCCGATCTCGCTGGCGCCGTTGGCGAACACGCCAAAGATTTTCAGCGTATTCGCGTCCCACACCGTCTTTTCATCAAATTCCACGTTGTGGACCACCTGCGTATATGGGGTATCACGGCTGATGGCCATCCAATTGCCATCGACATCCACATACAGCGTGTCGCCGATGCTGAGCACCGACAGAGTCATCTCCTCCCGCCAGGGAATATTCGTTGCATAATCCCGGTCGGAACGGTCGTCCCAGCCTTTTCCTCTCGTCAAACGTACTTTCACGTTGCCGTCGTCAGCCCGGAGCGGCAGGATCTTCACCGGGCTTGCCGCCCCCTCGACATAGTAATAGACGCCTCCGGTCGATTCACCCTGATCCATGCGCCGAACACGGGCTGTGACGAAAAAGTCCGTCAAGGCTACCCCGGCGAACGGCTCGTATTGATCGTTGAGCAGTGTGACGGCGCCGTTTTTCGTCTCCAGACCGCTGCCAAACATCAGCTCTTCGAACATTGACACCTCCGGCATATTGACAGCGCCGCCGTTCACGGCAACCTCAAGGTGAACCGGTGCAAACCGTGCGCTGGTCAGTACGAGGCTGTGGGTGCCATCGGGGAGCCGGATACGGAATTTCCCGTCCGCCGCTGTCCCGATGATACCCGCCGTCTCCGAACGAATGGTAACCGTGTCGCCGTGCGCATACAGGCCCTGGGCATATATATAGCGGCCCTCCACCGGATAGACACGCGTGATGCTCACTTCAACAACACCTGACTTCGCAGCTGTAAAGATGTAGGTGTTGTCCCCGGTTGCGGTCAGGATATGTCCGCCGAATGAGACGGTAGCCGCGCGGGTGTCATCCAACCCGGAGAGCGTCAACGTCACAGGTTCCGTCCCTTTGAGTACGCTGGTTTTGTCCAGATGCGCCGTCACGCCTTCATCCTCACAGCGGACCGTCAAATCGGCCATGCACGCATCCCGAGTTCCCGGTTGATATGCGATCCCGGTGATAGGGAAACCGACCGCGCTGTCGCCGTTGGCGAACACGCCAAAGGATTTTTCCGCGCCCGCGTTCCAAACCGTCGCCTCATCGAAATCCACATTGTGCACCACCACTTTGTGTGGGGTGTCCGGGCCGATAGCCGTCCATTGATCGTCGATGCCCACATACAGCGTGTTACCAATGCTAAGTACCGAGAGACGAGCTTCCTCCTGCCAGGGGATTGCGGTCGTATAGTCGCGATCCGACCGGTCGTCCCAGTCCAGTCCCCTGGTCAGGCGGATTTTAAACATATTGTTGTCCGCTTTCAGCAGAAGCACTTTCACCGGGCTGTTCCCCCCGGCGTAGTAGTAAATACCGCTGGTCGCCTCGCCCTGATCCATGCGCTGCACACGGGCCGTGGCAAAGAAATCCTTCATGGACACTCCGGCGAACAGTTCATAGCTCTTGGGGGGCAGCGTGATAGCGCTGTCTTTTGTTGTATGACCACTGACGAATTTCAAATCTTTAAACTGCTTTTGTTCCGCTATATGGACATTGTCGGCCTTAACAACAATCTCGAAGCGCACCGGCGCGAACCGCTCACTAGTCAACACTAGGCTGTGGGTACCGTCGGGCAGCCGGATGCGGAATTTCCCGTCGCCCGCCGTCCCGTACAAAGCCGCTGTTTCCGAATAAATACTGACCTTATCGCCCGTCGTATACAGACCTGCATCATAACCGTAGCTGCCCTCTACCAAGTAGACGCGGGTAAAAGTTATTGTCACCGTACCGGAGTGGGCGGGGATAAAGGTATATTTACCGTTCTCATCAGGCGCTATCCGCCGTCCCTCGAAAGTTACCTCAGCCATATAGCGATCATCCACTCCGTTTAGGGTCAGGGTTACCGGCTCGGTACCTTTCAGCACGCTGGCTTTGTTCAAAACGGCTTTTACATTTTTGTCGGCGCAATCCACCGTCAGCGTCGCATAACAGGCGTTCTTAACCTCCTGTGTGCCAGCCTTGTAGGCGATATCCGTTACTGGAAAGCCCTCGTCGCTCTCACCGTTCGCATACAAGCCGAAAGTTTTTTCCGCTTCTGCATTCCACACAGTCGCTGGATCAAATGCTACGTTTTTGACTACTTCTTTATAAGGGGTGTCCCGGTTGATGGCTGTCCATTTTTCATCAATACCCACATACAGCGTGTCGCTGTAACTAAGTACCGAAAGCTTAAAAACTTCTTTCCAGGGGATTGCGGTGGCATAATCCCGGTCGGATCGATCGTCCCAGCCTACGCCTCTCATCAGGCGGATCTTTGTGTTGCCGTCATCGGCCCGAAGCAGCAACACCTTGACGGGACTGGCCCCGCCGGCGTAGAAAAATACGCCACTGGTCGCTTCTCCCTGGTCCATGCGCCGCACGGTGGCCGTGACGAAGAAGTCTTTCAGCGAGACACCGGAAAACAGTTCATAATCGCCATTTCGCAGTGTATAGTTTCCCCCGTTCGGCACTTTCCCCACCGCAAACTTCACTTGGGAGAATCGCTTCATATCCGGGATGTCCACCCGGCCGCCGCGCACGGTGACATCGAAACGTATCGATTCAAAGCGGGCGCTGGTCAAGACGAGGGTATGCCGTCCATCGGGCAGGCGTATGCGAAATTTACCATCGGACGCCGTTCCATAAGTGCCGGTGGTTTGGGAGTGTACCATGACCGTATCGCCCTTTGCATACAGGCCGTCCGCATAGCCGTAACCGCCGGTTACGGGATAGACACGGGTAAGGGACACTTTTACGCTTCCCGATTCCGCGGGCGTAAAGGTGTATGTATGATTTCCGCTGGCTGGAATCTGTCGTCCCGCATAGGTGACAGTCACCATATAGCGGTCGTCCGCGCCCTTAAGCGTCAGTACTACCGGTTCGGTGCCTTTGAGAACTTTCGTCTTATTTAAAACCGCCTGAACGTCTTTATTGGAGCAATCCACCTTGAGCGTCGCATAACAGGCGTTCCTGACCTCCTGTGTACCGGCCGTGTACGCAATCTCTGTAATCGGAAATCCCACGCCGCTTTCACCGTTGGCAAATACGCCGAAGGTTTTCTCCGCTCCCGCGTTCCAAACCGTCGCCTCGTCGAAATCCGCGTTTTTGACAACTGGCGTATAGGCTGTTTTCCGATCTATGGCCAGCCAATTGTCATCAATTCCCACATACAGGGTGTCGTCGAAGCTGAGCACCGACAGCCGGTATACCTCTTTCCATGGTACAGCGGTCGTATAATCCCGATCGGACCGATCGTCCCAGCCTTTTCCCCTCGTCAGACGGATTTTTACCGTGTCGTTCTCCGCCTTGAGCAATAGAATTTTGACCGGACTGACCGAGCCTTGCGTATAGTAGTATATGCCACTGGTGGATTCACCCTTGTCCATACGCTCGACACGCATCGTGGCATAAAAATTCTTCAGCGATACGCCTGCAAACAACTCGTAATTGCCATTTTGCAGCCGATAGCGGCCATCTGCCGGTACATTGCCGCTCTCGAACTTAATTTGGGTAAATCGGTTGTTTCCGGTCACGCGCACATCCTTTTCCCGCACCGTCACATCAAAGCCTATTGCTTCAAAACGAGCGCTGGTCAGGATCACGCTGTGCGTTCCCGCGGGCAGGCGAATACGAAACTTCCCGTTCGCTGCCGTGCCGAACAATCCCGCGGTTTTCGACTGCACCGTAACCTCATCGCCATTTGCATACAGGCCGTCCGCATAGCCGTAATTCCCCTCCACAAGATATGCACGGGTGAAAGTTATCGTCACATCCCCGGATTCTGTTGCCTTGAACGTATAGGTATTCAGACCGCTGGCGGAAATCTGCCGTCCTGCATAGGTCACCGTGGGTACTAGACTTTCCTCGGCCGGCGTCACCGTCAGGGTGACCTCTTGGCCCATCAGGACGGTCGTATCGCTTAAAACCGCCGTGCCGCCGTCTGCGCAGCGGATTGTCAAATTCACCTGACACTCCTTCAGTTTCTCCTCAACCTGCGCACCGCCAGTCACATTTTCATGTGTTGAGGATCCCGCACCGCTGTTTCCAATGCCATATAGCTTTTCTGCTTTGGTAAAAAAATCATAGTCTCCCTCGGACGAGACCGGCGTGGTACTTCCATCAATGACTGTCCAGTGTCCGTCGATTTGCAGATAATATACGCCATTGTGGAAAAGTACCTGAATGGTCGCTTGGTGATTCGCGCCCTCAAAAGGAATTTCCGTAGCGTAGGCTCGGTTTGCTTCGCCATCCTTCGTCCGTCCCACCATATACACAGTGGCAACTGTAACGGTAGCGTCCGCTTTGTCGACGAACAAATACGTTTCTCCCGCATCTGTGCGGAAATATATGGTGCCGGCCCGACGTCCACGCTCATCCGAACGATAATTCGACAGCACAGTTGTCTTCATCCAAAAATTGGCACTCGGCTCTTCGTTAAGCTGCAGATAATCCCACGCCTGCGTAAACGAGGCCGATGCACCTTTCAATACCTTTTTTACAACCGTGGATTTGGGAGTCCCACACGCCGCTGCAAACATACAAAGCACCAGACAAGATAACGCCAGCAAGAAGTGCCGTTTATAGTTTTTCATGCATCGTTCCTCCAATTCATACGGCAGTCCTACGAATAACTTACGTCTACTTTTACCAGTAAACCTTATGCTTCAATTGTATCCACTCCATTTTACCTTGTCAATCGACCAAGCATTGGAAGTGTTCATAAAAGTCCACCTCATTTTATTGAAATAAGTCTGGAGAATTTCCTTTTGTTTTCTGCACTAATTTTTAAAAATTTATTGAATAGCATTCATACTCTTAACGGAATCACGTCATATTCGTCCACCTATTTGCAAGCCCCAATTCGTTGACAGGCCTGTTTTGCAACGGTAGTATATTATACATAGCGGAAAACTTCCCGTCATGTAATTACAAATAGAGGTTATGAGAATGAATATGCTGTTTCCCGCCATACAGGCCGACGAGAAAAATGTAACCTACGCGTTTCGTCTGACGATCGCACTTCCTCCTGACAGCCGAATCCGCCTGGCGGCTTCCAACGCTTGTATGCTTTTTCAGGACGGTGACCTGCTGTTCCGAGGTCCCATGCGCACCGCTCATGGACACAGCCTGCTGTCTGAAATCCCACTGGCTTCCCGTAAGGATTCCACGCTGGTTGTAGAGGTGGCCTATTACGGCATCAATGGCTTTTACTGTGTGGAAGAGCCGCCCTTTTTTATATGTACCATTCTAGTCGGAGATAAACCGATAGCGAATACCGAAGATTTTCAGGTGTTTCGTCTGGACGACCGAGTACGGAAAGTCCCTCGATACAGCTTTCAGCGACCCTTTTCTGAAAGCTACCGCATGGAGACCGATCGCCGCGCACTGTATGTAGGAGAGAATGTGCCCTATCCGCAGGATACTGCCGTGGAGGTTCGTGGAAACACCCTGCATACCAGCGACTTATCTCTTCCGATTCTGAACTTAACAGAGCTTACCAATGCGGTGGAACAGGGTACGCTATGTAAAAACCAGCATCCATACCATTTTCGAGACCGCTGCATTACGCAAATCGGCGATAAACTCAAGGGATATCGTCTGGACGAACTGGAGGAGTTTCCGGTTGAGGAACTGGCGGAAATCGGTTTTCATCCCTATGCAGAGGTACAGAAAAAGGATGTGTATGAGAATGAGTACCTGCTTTTGGACGCGGGTATGAACTATACATCGTTTATTGGAGCCGAACTATGTGCCGAGACCGATGCGATTGTCTTTTTTACATTTGATGAAATCCTCTGGCATGAGGCTTTAGATGATATTCACCTACGCACTTTTTTTGACAGCAAAGCACTTCCTCTGAGTTTTTCACGGCTGGAATGCTGCAACGTCATCAAATATAGCCTAAAGAAAGGCGAGTACCGTCTCTGCTCCTTTGAGCCATATACATTCCGCTATTTAAAAATTGCAGTAAAGGGCCGGATACGTCTAAAACGCGTGTATCATATCCCCTATGAAAATCCTAGCATTCCAAAAGACATATTTTGTACCGATCGACCAGAGTTAAACCAAATATTCGAGGCCGGTGTGCGAACCTTTGCGCAAAATGCCGTCGACGTGCTTACCGATTGCCCGTCGCGGGAACGAGCTGGCTGGCTCTGTGACAGCTTTTTTACCGCACAGGCAGAAGCATTGCTGACAGGTGGCAATCGGGTGGAAAGGAATCTCCTGGAGAGTTATCGGCTTGTCCCTCCGCTGCCTGAACTTCCTGCTTCCATGCCACCTATGTGTTACCCGGCCGATCACAACGATGGCCAGTATATTCCCAACTGGGCTATGTTTCTGATCATTGAGTTGGAGGATTACCAAAGGCGAACGGGCGACGAGGAACTGATCAACGCCTTTGGGGAAAAAATCCGAAGCCTGTTGGACTGGCTGGAGTCCTATGAAAACGAGTACGGCTTGCTGGAGAATCTGCCTGGCTGGGTATTTGTAGAGTGGAGTAAATGCGCAGACTTTGTTCAGGACGTCAATTTTCCCACTAATATGCTCTACTATCGGGCTCTGTTCTGCGCCTCTCGGCTGTACGGCGAGGAAGTCTATCGACAGCGCGCCGACAATCTCCGTGCCGTCATTCGCCGCCTGTCGTTCAACGGCCGTTTTTTTGAGGATAATCTCCTTAGGAAGAATGGACGGCTCGTGGCGACGGGAAACATTACAGAAACTTGCCAATATTACGCATTCCGGTTTGGGATCGCAACCAAGGACGAGGATCCCGTGCTTTATCAAACCATGGTGGAACAATTCGGTCCGCTGCGTTCTTCATATGTGCATACCGATATTTTCCCATCCAACGCATTCATCGGCAATTTTCTGCGCTATGACTGGCTCAGCCGTTCGGATGAGCGTAAAATCCTGTTAGCGGAATGCCAGGCGTATTTTCTGCGTATGGCCGATCGTACCATGACGCTGTGGGAAAACAATGAGGCGACCGCCAGTTGTGCACATGGCTTTGCGTCCTATTTGACCGTACTGCTTGCACGCGCCGTTTTTGGATATTGGGGGTTCGATCCAGTGAGCAAAACCGTATATTTGACCGAATCCGATTCGTCCATATGCGGAACCGCGCGCTTTCCCATAGCGGGACAGACGTTGGAAATTATCCTGGAGAGAGGTGTTCGCTCGATTATTCTGCCCGATGGTTACCAAACAGGCCGTCCTACCCTACCATAATCAAGGAGAGACGTTATGTTTCAGCTTACAGATAAACATTTGAAGATCGATACGCCGCACACCACCCTGCTGTTTAAGGTGTGTCATAAGGAGATACAGCCTTACTATACTTACGAGCCGTTTGAGAGCTACCTCATGCCGATTCATTATGGCCGGAAACTCCAGGATGGAGACGATTTCGACATCCTGTGCAAAAACGAGGCGGGCCGTTTCGCCTCCATTTCCTGCCCCGGAAACACGGACGTCCGGGAACCACTTCTTCTGATTCAAAACGCGGACGGCTCTTATGTCAACGATTTCCGGTTCATGGGTATTCGTGAGGTGGGGGATTATGAATCCGATGGTATGCCGAAAGCTCATTCCGTCGCTCAATTGCTGGAAATTCGCTACGTTGACAACCGTACCCAGGCGGAATTGTATCAGTATATCGGCTGCTTTCAAGACACGGATGTCCTAACATCCGCATTCCGACTTGTGAATAAAGGTGAAAATACCATCACCGTGCGCAGATTGATGAGCCTGCAATCGGATTTAGTAGGCGGAGATTACACCGCTTATACTTTCAACGGAGACTGGGACCATGAACGGATGCGAAAAACGCATCCTCTCAGTATCGGTGTTTTTGTCAACGAATCCCTCAACGGTATGTCCTCCGCCTTGACCAATCCGTTTATCATGCTGCAACGCAGCCGATATGATGACTGGTACGCCTATAACCTTCTTTTTACCGGAAATCACAAGGAGAGCGTGGAACTTAACTACGCCAATAAAACGCGCGTCCTGGTTGGGATGAACGACTTCGCTTTCTCCTGCGAACTGGGTGCCGGAGAGGCGTTCACCACACCGCAAGCAGTGCAGGTGTATGCCCCCTCACGGGACGCCATTACCTGTGAGATGCACAAATTTGTTAATCGTCATATTCTGCGGGGTATGTACGCTCGGGCGGAGCGGCCGGTGATTATCAACAACTGGGAGGCAACCTACTTTGATTTTACCGTTCCAAAAATAGTGGAGCTTGCAAAAAAGGCAAAAAATATTGGTGTCGAGCTATTCGTTTTGGATGATGGCTGGTTTTCCACACGCAACAACGATACATCCGGACTCGGTGACTGGTCAGATAACTTAGAGAAAACAGAGGGGGGCATCCGGGTTCTCGCAGAAAAGATACGAGAAATCGGATTGCAATTCGGCATATGGGTGGAACCGGAAATGGTGAATCCAAACAGTGAGTTGTACCGTCTTCATCCTGAATGGGCTGTGACTATTGACGGACGCACTCCTATTCAACTGCGCAACCAGTATATTCTCGACTTGGCCAACCCAGAGGTCGTCAACTACCTTCTTGAGCAAATCGCAGGGGTTATCGAACGCTGCCGGGCGGACTACATCAAATGGGATTGTAATCGCTTCATGACGGAGTTCTATTCCAGGACACTCAAAAACCAGGGTATGTTCCTGTATCGCTTTATGCAAGGCTTTTATCGATTAATCGGAACCCTTACCATGCGGTATCCGCAGGTGCTCTTTGAAGGTTGCGCGGGAGGCGGCGCACGGTATGATTTGGGGCTCATGTGCTTCACTCCGCAGATTTGGACAAGCGACAATACCGACGCGCGGATGCGAACAAAAATTCAGGAGGGCAGTCTCTACGGCATTCCCCAGAGCGTGATGTCAGCTCATGTATCCATCGTTCCCAATCATCAGACCGGTAACACCACCCCCTTGGAATCACGATTCAATGTCGCTGCGGCGGGGATCCTTGGCTACGAATATGATCTGACAAAGGCCTCGGAGGAAGAACTGGCCTGTATGAAAAAACAAATTGCCTTTTACAAGAAGCATCGTGCCCTGCTGCAATACGGCCAGTACCATTTGATCGATAGCGTCTACGATAATAATTGCGACGGCGTAACGTCTTATATCGTAGTTTCCGAAGATAAAAGCGAGGCCATCGCGACGGTAATACAGCACACCTATGAACAGCCGATTCCCGTAAAATTCCACTTGACCGGCCTTGATGACAACTTTCTGTATCATATCTCTATGCGCCAGCAATGCAATATCGACTACATACAGGATTATGTTGTGCGCGGGGATGTACTGAATCACGCCCCTCTGGATTTTGCGCCGCTTGCTTGGGAACGGGAAAGAGAGCAAAATTCAAACGCCATTTTTTCACGTATGTTTTATATTAAAAAAATTGATTAATACCTTGTTGCCCTACAACATCTCCCTGACATCTTTGGCACTGTCACCGATACCCTTGCTGATGAGCGGCATCTCTCCGATAATATGCGCACCGTGGAATACTCGTGTGTGCATTTTCTCTGACCTCTTTCAAAAAAGAGTGCGTGTAGCAATACCTATGAAGTTAAAGATGTGTTACCGTCCTATTCATTTTTCTCATCATAGCCCCGCCGTTTTAGAGGTGGCTCTTTAAAAGGCTGTTTGGGTCATTTCTTCAACCAATACTGCGAGCTGCTCCTGGCTCCACTGGCCCGGCTTCGCGGGATGCGTTCCACGAAGCCGGGCTGCTCCAGTTCGGCCAGCGCCCGGTAGACCGTCCGGGTGGAAATATGCTGTCAACGACGAAATAAAAAAGCAAGAAAACGCCGAGGAAATTGTGTAGGTAAAAGGCGGAGAAAGGATGTAAAAAATCAGGCATTGCCCTGATCAAAGAGTGTGTTGACAATGTGCTGCTTCTGGCGCATGAATTCCTTGCGTTCCTTCAGACGATAAGACTCGCCCTTGATGTTAATAACGGTACAATGATGTAGGACGCGGTCGAGGATAGCCGAGGCGATGGTGACGTCGGCAAAGACCTCATTCTATTGGGAAAAGGTTTTGTTGGAGGTAAGGACGGTAGAGGTCTTTTCATAGCGCCTGGCAATGAGCTGAAAGAAAAGATTGGCTCCCTGAATATCCATGGGAAGGTAGCCGATCTCGTCAATGATGAACATCCTGTACTTGGCAAGGACTTTGAGTTTGTCGGGTAACCGATTCTCAAAGTGGGCCTTTTTAAGCTGCTCAATGAGTTGATGGCAGTTGATGTAGTAGGTAGAGAATCTGTGCTGGGCAGCCACCAGACCATGGGCGGAAGCCAGGTGGGTTTTGCCTACACCAGGCGGGCCGAGAAAGACCACATTTTCTCCGTTCTCCAGAAAGCGCATGGTAGCCAGTTCATCAATCTGGCGCTTGTCGATGGAGGGCTGAAAGGAAAAGTCAAAGTCATCCAGGGTCTTCTTGATGGGGAAGCCGGACATCTGTGCCTGCTTTTCGTAGGCGCGTTTGCGCTTGGATTTCGCCTCTTCTGCAAAAATATGGTCTAAAACCTCCACAATGTTGAGTTTGTCGGCAACAGCCCGTTCCAGGTAGTTGTCCAGGATTTCCAGTGTGTTCTTCATCTTGAGGCTTTCCAGGTTTTCCCGAAGCCTGTCCATCGTCAACTCACTCATACAGCACCTCGTCATACCGGCTCAAATCTCTGGATTTCAGCGGGAAGTCAATGATGTTGTCCTGTTCCAAAAGAGGATTTTCCACGTCCATGGACTGTTTGAGAGTGAGCCTGCGGTAATGCATTGACGACCATATCCTTTTTCTGATACGATATCCGATGCAGAGCAATCTGCTTTCCCTCGTAGTATGCGGCCAGCATGTTGTCGAGGGCCACGACTGCCACATCCTTGCCGACGTACTCTGCGGGAACAGAGTACTGGTTGCGGTCGACCGTCCACGGTCGACTGCATAGCTGATGAGGCATGTCTTTGGCAGAAACACACGGGTGTTTCTGCGGTACCCGGCGAAGATTAATTTTGTCGATGATATATTCGCGTTTGAGAGGGCTTAGGCCCTCTTTTTTTCAATCTTTCAAAGGGAATCTCGTTGGTAGTGGCATGAACCTTTCCGTTGACCCCGTGGCTCGCTTGCGAGACACTGTACACCATGCCAGAGCCTGTCCGTTGAGATCTGCCAGGCTGTTGTATTTGTTCCCGATCATGAAGTTGTCCCTCACAAACTGAACCGTCCGTTCTACTTTCCCTTTGGTCTGTCCACGGTATGGACGGCAAAGGATGGGCTTGAATCCATAGAATCCCGCAAAGTCCTCAAACTGGCGGTTTAGGGTACTGTCCTCCTGCTTCAGCAGTCGTTTCACTACCACCTGTTTCATATTGTCGTACAGGCTCTCTTCCGGATACCCGCCAAAATACCGGAATGCGTTTTGGTGGCACCGGATGAGTACATTGGTACTCATGTCTGTGACAAACTCAATGTACCTCATCCGGGAGTAGCCCAGTACCAGCAGGAAACAGTACAGCCTCTTCCATTTCCCGTCTTCATACACCGTGTGATCCTCAAAGAATCCCCAATCCATCTGGCCCTGTTTTCCAGGCATTGTTTCAAACCGCACCGTCGCCTTTTCATCCAGATCCATTTTTCGGCTTCTCACATATTCCTTGACGATGCTGTACTTCCCTTCAAACCCCCGCTCCTTGAGTTTTTCTAAAATCCGGACTGCTGAGTATACGGCGCTTCCTCCAGCCACTGATCCACTTGCTGCTTGTATTCATCCAGCTTTGTAGGTTTTGGCGCAGACAGTGTGTACTCCGGACGCTGCGGTGATTCTGCGTACCGTTTCGCTGTCCGCGGGTCTATGTGGTATTTTTTCCCTAATTCTATGTAGCTCATCCCTTTGAGTCTGTCATTTCGGATTTCCATCTATTTTGCTCCTTCTATTTTGACTTCCTTTCCACACCATTGTTTTGGTACGGAAAAAAGTCTATCATTTATTCCTCCTCTCTGCCAGAAACCTACATTTTTTATCCGGCGTTTTTTTACATTTTATCACCGGCGTTGACAGCCGTTATAATCGTTATAAATTTCAAATGGCACAGGACGGCGAGCAAACAAAACCGCTCCTCCTCCACCAAATACTTCCACATACCGGTCGGCGTCATCCGGCATTCGCTCAAGGATATATGGAAGTAGCGCGGTCTTGCCACCAACCCAGGGAAAAGGGGGCGAGGCTGTGATTTGTATGTTGGCTCACCTACTCTCTTGTCGTTAAACGGAAAAAGAGGCGTACAATTTTAAAAAACTGTACGCCTCTTTTTCCGTATGAGAACCTCTATGCAGCCTTGCGGCTTTTTTCTACATATGGCACAAGCCCCGGAAGTAAAACTACTTCCGGGGCTTGT
>UMGX01027574.1_pt1 | contig 26644 bp, 14 predicted proteins | sample 1965411 | NCBI WGS metagenome assembly UMGX01 (sample SAMEA4836086, study PRJEB28245) | human gut metagenome | biome: gut microbiome; material: fecal sample | place: Denmark | collected 2008 | reverse complement strand
TCCGCGAGTTTTTCGCCGAGCATCAGGATAAGCCTGCGCTTGAAAAGCCATCGAGCGCAAGCTAAAAATTTTTGTCGTGTGCTTGACATACGGGTGCCTTAAATCATGAAACCTAATACTTGGTAGGCCGGTATTTTTCAGGATCGTTTTCATCCGATTGTAGGCATAACCAGGATTGACTGCTTCCTCCGGATGCAAGGGATTGGGAAATATCCAATCGCTGATGGCAGTTTTCTTCCGCTCCCGTAGCCGCTGGGCCGTGCTGTCCGGCAGGGATATGCTCCGGTGGCCCTTGTTGGTTTTGGTTTCTCCGACCTCCAGGCTGCCTGCCTTGCGGGTGCTGACGGAGCGGTTGACTTTGAGAGTTCCCTCCGCCTCGTCGAAGTCCTCCCATCGAAGGCCGCAGATCTCGCCCCGGCGCAAGCCAGTGGTCAACTCGGTGAAGAAGAAGTCCCGCCACACCTCGTCCTGCTCGATTGCGGCCATGAAAGTGTCCAATTGTTCCTCATTCAGAATCTGCTTTGGACGGTAGTTGGGCTTGGGGACCACCGTGCCCTCGGTGGGATTCTTGGCGATTAAGTGTGCGCCCACCGCGTCTTTCATCGCTTGGTGGAGCATGGCATGGATGCGGGAGAGCATGGCGTCTGAGAGTTGATACCCGTATTCTGGATGCTCATGGATGCGACCCTCCCGTTTCAGTTTTGTGTACATCCGCTGGATGTCCGTCGAGGTGATGCGGGAGATCACCTTGTCTCCCAGGATGGGCTTGATGTAAAGTCTGGCATACTGCCGGTAGCCGTACATGGTGCTGTGGCGGATCGTCCCCGCTTTGTATTCATCCAGCCAGCGGTCCAGCCACTCTCCCAATGTCATGCGGCTGTCCTCGGTCAGTTCTACATCCTGATAGGTTTCGATGCTCTGGTGGAGTTTGCTCAGTAACTCCTTCTGCGTGCGGCCATACACATACCGGAAGATGGGGGCGCCGTTGGCCTTGTGGCCTACCACGATGCGGCCCTCCCAACGGCCGTCTTCCTTCTTCCGAACCATGCCGTCGCCGGATGGCCTGCGCTTTGCCACGATGATACACCTCCTTTGTAACGACACAACATACCGCAGAAAGAGAAAACTATCCAGGGGTACGGCGAACTGTTATCAAAAAGTTATCATTTGGGGTAGCGAACACAGTGGCAATCAAAAATTTTTTTGTGATAAACCAAAATATATGGTATACTGTCTTCATAAAGTAGCGGAGGTGGCCGCATGGATCTATACGATCAGGTGAAAAAACAGTGGCAAATGTGGGCTGTCCGTTCAGGCGAAGACTTGGACCTGCGCCTGGACAACTTCCGCATTCTCTTCGCGTACAACTCCGGGAAGATCGAAAACGCAGCGATTTCTTACCACGACACCCGGGAGATTTTTGAGAACGGCCGGGTGGTCGGCTATACCGGCGATCCCCGCACGCTGTTTGAACTTCAAAATCAGAAGGTCTGCTATGACTTCCTCCGGGAGAAGATTCCTGTTAAGGAGCCGCTTTCCCTCCCACTGATCCTGGAGATCCATCGCGCGCTGACGGAGGGAACTTACGATGCGCGCCGTTATCTGGTCAATGGAGAGCGGCCCGGGACATTCAAAAAACATGACTATGTGACTGGCATCCATGAGGTCGGCTCCTACCCTGAAGAAGTGGAAGGTGACTTGGCAGAACTGATCGGTGAAGTCAACTCTGTAGGTCCGAAAGCCCCGCTGAAGGCCGGAGCGTATCTCCATGCGCGTTTTGAGAATATTCACCCCTTCGCCGACGGGAACGGCCGCGTTGGGCGGACATTATTGAACTACTGGCTGATGATCAACGACTATCCCCCCATGATCATTTATGAGGAAGATAAAAAGGCATACTATGAGGCGCTCCAGCAGTATGATGAACAGGAGTCTCTGGATGCTTTGGTCCGTTTCTTGGAAGCGCAGACGGTCAAGACTTGGGCGCGCGTCATGAAACTCTCCCCAAATGATACGCCGAAACATCAAGGAATCGAATTTCATATGCTGTAAATGCCTGGCCTCCCGTAGCAGCGGGAGGCTTTTCTCTTTGTTTTGCAGCGCAATTTTTGAAGGGGCAATAGTCCGAATATTCACTTCTTGGATTTGCGATAAAACCAACCGATATCCCCAAGGTGCCCCCCGCGGGTTCACCCTTACAACCCTGATTTCATGCGGATTTGAGGGCGCAATCCTCTGATTCCGGCCACCTGTGACCCCCGAAGTGAGCCAAACCGACCACCTATGACCCCCGCAGGCAACTCCCCGCAAACCACTGTCCCGTCCCGCGTTGCGGGGCGGTGTGACCCGGCCGGAGGGCGCTTGCGACCCCCGGCCTTTATCCTGCACGATTTTCGTCCCCTCGGTTCACCCGCTCATTTTGGCTTCCGGGCGATCCCGGTACCTGCGGCACACAGCCCCCCACACCGCGCTTTGTGGTGCGGGAGTGTCTGTTCCTGCCCATGCCGCAATCGCCGCACACAGCGGCCCACAGGCGGTCACGTGCCGGCCTGGGCCGCTGTCGTCCGCTGACGCGCCGCAACGAGCTCCAGCTGATCCAGTTGCCGGTCGTAGTGTTCATCTATCACCTCCTGGATCGGACGGAGCGTGTACAGCAGGTTCCCATTGCGTTTCTGACCAGCCCTGGTGGTGATTTCAGTTGGCTCGGTGGAGATGAGCCCGCGCTCCTCAAGGCACAGTGTGTACTTGCGTACCGTGTTCTCGCTCATACGCACTGCCTGCCCGATGGTCCTGTAGCTGGGCCAGCATTGATGCGTCTTTCGATTTTCGCACCGTTTCAGGAAACTGTAGACCGCCAGCTCGCCGCTGCTCAGACCCAGCAGGAAGATCTCGTTTGGAAGAGAGAAATAGTTTCCGATCCCATACTTCATGTGCCGCCTCCCGTATGCTCCTCCACCCAGCAGATGAACTGTTCTTTCGGCACCACCATCCGGCTGCCGATCTTCAGCACCGGGAAACCATAAGAGGCCCCCATGAAAACGCAATGCGTTTTCATGGGGAGAGGAGGAGCAAGGGAGCAGAGCGTATACCCGGCATATATGCCGGGTGGAGCGGAGTGGACTTTGCGACGACGAGCATCAGCTCGTAGCCGGATGAGGGAGACACCCCCAGCACCTTTGCCACTGTTGCCGCGTTCAGGAACAGCGGCAAGTCCTCATAGCTTTTGTAGCCTGATTCTTTCATGGCCAACACCTCCTTAAGTGTGAGAAGCAAAAAGCCTCTCACTATATACAGGCAATAAGTAGGCCACTTCACAAATGAAAATAGGAACAAATAATACGCCCTCATAATATACAGGCAACAAAACAGAGGAGTGAGCAGGCTCGAAAACAAAATTTAGAGTTCTGCACAGAAGAACATACCTTGAGTGAGTGATTTTGCCGATTCACTATTCCTGTGAATCGTAAAATGCACAGCCGGATCTAAGCGGGGTTCAGAGGGATCAGTGGTGATAAGGCATGCGGACAGTTTAGGGGATTTCAAACTATCACCCTCAGAAAAAAGGCAGGCAGGAGAGCTCGCTCTCCTGCCTGCCTTTTCATTGTTTATACGGCGCAATTCCTGCGCGGGTTACTTTACGATATTCTGGCAGAACCGGGTCAGGATCACCGCCGCCTGCGCCCGGGTGGCGGAGCCGCCGGGCGTCAAAGTGGTATCGCTGGTGCCGGAGACCAGGCCCTCTGCGTTGGCCCAGCGGATGGCCTCCACCGCGTAGGAGCCGACCTGTGCGGCGTCTGCGAACTTGCTCAGGTCCGCCTTGGCTGTGGTGTCGCAGCCCTTGTACTGGGCGTAGCGGTACAGGATGGCCGCCATCTGTTCACGGGTGATGGTGTCATTGGGGCCGAACAGCTCGTCGCTGTATCCAGCCACGATACCGTTCATCCTCGCCCAGTAGACCGCCGTGGCGTAGTAAGCATTGACATCCACGTCCTTGAAGGGATAGCCCCAGATCTCATTTTCGATATTGGGGGAGCCCTCCAGCCGGTAGAGGATCGTCACGATCATGCCGCGGGTGGTGGTCAGATCCGGTTCGAAGGTGCTGGCACTGGTGCCGGCCATGAGGCTGTTCTCGTTGACATACCGCACCGCGTCATAGTACCAGGCGTCCTCCGCCACATCCACAAAGGGATTTGTCCACTGCTTTTCGGGTACAAAGGTCACATCCACGCTCACCTTGCTGTTGGGCATGGTGAAGGTGTACTTGCCATCGCCCCTGTCGGTGACCTTGACCGTGTCGCCGTTCTTGTCGGTGACGGTGACCTTGTCCACCTGATAGCCCTTGTCGGGCTTGGCGGTGATGGTGACCGTGTCGCCCTTTTCCGCACGACTTGGCTTTACTGTGATCGTGCCATGGTCGATATCAGCAGCGGTATCCACTACATAGCTGGGCAAACCACTGCTGCCGCTCCCAGATCCGCCGTGGTCAGGATTGATAGGTGCTGCAGTAACTGTGACCGCACAGGTGGCGGTCTTGTTGCCATCCTCTGTGGTGACGGTGATGGTCGTGGTGCCTGCCTGGATGGCTTTGACATTGCCGCTGGCATCCACTGTGGCTACGGAGGTATTGCCGGAAGACCAGGTAACGTTCTGATTGGTGGCGTTGCTGGGGCTAATAGTGGCTTTCAGCTGGCCCGTGCTGCCTGCCGTCAGGTTCATGCTGGTTTGGTTCAGACTCACGCTGTCGACTTTGACAGCCGGCGCACCTCCGGCCTCGACCGTGACCTTACACTCAGCGGTTTTATCGCCGTCTGCGGTGGTGACGGTGATGGTCGCGGTGCCCGCTTTGTGGGCAGTGACTTTTCCGTTTCCGTCCACCGTAGCTACCTTGGAATTGCTGGAAGACCAAGTAACATTCCTGTTCGTGGCATTGTTTGGCTCAACAGTTGCTGTCAGCTGGCTCGTGCTGCCCTCCGTCAGGGTCAGGCTGGTCTTGTTCAGGCTCACTCCGGTGACAGAAACAAAATCGGCATTGTTGGTCAGCTTCAGCGTGTAGCTTGCGGAGTTGCCGCCGTTGGAGACTGTAATGTTCCATGTGGTAGTACCGGAGGCAAGCTGGGTGGCATGCGAGGCATCCACATCATAATCCTGACCGTCCAGCTTGATCGTTGCGTTCTGGGGGTCCTTGGGCGCGATCTCCAGGATACTGTTGGTCAGGCCGACAGCATCGACCGTATAGGTGTTTGTGCTCGAGTCGAAGACAGCGGTGTGGCCGCCGATGGAGATATGGTCCAGTTCCACGCTACTGTCCGTCAGAATCAGGTCGGAGAACTCCACCCGGACGCCGGCAGCACCGGTGATGCCCGCGAACTCAAAGGTCTGGGTTGCGGCACCCTCTTTTTCCAGCGTCAGCAAACCGTCTGCCTTGGTGTAGCTCTGCTGCTTGGCGATGGGCTGGCCCTGGGCGTCCAGTAGCGTGACGATCAGGTTGCCGCTGGTGGTGCCGCCGAGGTAATTGTACTGCACCTTTGTATTCACAATGGTCTTGCCGTTGGCAACGCTCATGTCGTAGATGACGGTGACCGGCTCATCCCGCTCCTCAGCCAGGCTTCTCAGAGTCAGAGAGGTGGTGTTGTTGGCGGTGAAATACTCGCTGACGCTGTTGTAGGAACCGGTTCGGGCCCGCATGGCCTGATCCTCCACAGGGGCTTCGATCCAGGCCTTGACATAGACCGGGATACCGGTGCTGGGGATCTCCGCCTGTGCGCCGCTTTCCTCCTTCATGTACTCTGCTACAGGCAGCGTGACCTCCGCGCTGTAACCGCCGGCGTCGATGAGGGACAGATCTGCCGTCTCCGTGATGGTATCGATCAGATCCTGCCCATCGGTGCCCTTCAGAATCGTGGTGCAGCTCTGGTCGGCGTAGAAGCCCACCTTGACCTGCCAGTTATCCTTCTCGTCTGCAAGGCTGGCGGCCAGGCGGTTGTGCAGGGCATAGCGCAGGGTGCGTACGCCGTCGGCCTGTTTGACGGTCTCCACTTTGGAGATACCCACGTCGGGGATGTCCAGATAGAGAGTGCCGGGCAGTTCCACGGTCACACCATTCTTGAAGGTTGCCTTGATGGTGTAATTCGCGTTCTCAATGGCCTCCCCCGTGGGGAACTTGGCCGTCACGGTGACGTCCCGGTTGGGCATCAGGTTCAGAGAAGTGTCGCCGCTGGTATAGACGCTCTCATTTTCCGAGATGATCTCCAGCTTGGTAATGGCGTCCATGCCGGTGTTGCGGATGGTGAACTGGACGTCGATGTCGCTGTTGGTGTAGAGCTCCTCATATGCCAGCATCACCGCCGACTCCTGGATCTGGTTGGTGAACTTCTCCGTGGCGGTATACATTCCGCTGACGGGGTTGGCCACAGTGATGGTCGCAGTCTCATCGTTCTCACCGTCGGAAATAGTCACCTCACGCTCTGTAGTCTCACTGTAATTAGTACCCAGGATGACTGACCTGATCTCGTACGTGCTCGTATCGTTGACATAAGCGTCGAAGTGGTCGATGAGGGTGCCCTCCTGCATCTCCGCAACTTCCACAGTGCCGGACAGGGTGTAGGAATCGCCGTCCTCCACGAACTTGACCGCCTTGAGCACATCGTGGCCCACGTTAGTGGAGCTGGCAGATACCGCACCTGCAAGGGAGTCGTAAGTGGTCTCGTCGGTCTCGCCGCTGACAGAGTCCACCCACAGGATGGCGAGGTCGCCGATGTCCTGGGTGTTCTTTGCGAAGCGGAAGTTGGAGCCGATTGTGTCGCCGGCACCGCCGGCAGCCACGCTCAGGGACTCGGGCATATTCTCATAAAGTTTGCCGTCCGTGTCCATAACGGACAGCCGGATATCGGACTCAGTCTCGCCGTTCGGGTCGTCGGTGATGGCTCGCTCAGTGTGCCAGGCCACCACGAACCGCTCCTCGCCGTCCCCAAACTCCGCAGTAGTGATCTGGGGATTTTCGTCCAGATTGTTGTCAGAAGTCAGGCGGAAGGTGCGCACCAGGTCTTCGCTCTGGGTATCATCCGCACCGTATGTTCCGTCCACGGCGGGGATAATGGCCACAACGGTCTCCCAGTCGGTGGTGTTCTCGGTGGTGGAATTGGTATCCAGGGTATAGACCACAGCGGCGGTACCGTCCTCCAGCATGGCCATCTCCAGGCCCTTGACAGAGGCCGTGGAGCCGGTGCCGTCATACAGGGTCTGGGCGGCGACGTATTCATTCCCGAACACATCTTCATCCCGTATCCACTGGCCGTTCTCGCAGACGGCATACCGGATGGCGTCCTGCTGGTCAAAGTTGGTCAGATTGGAGGCGTCGGAGGATTTGACCTCACGCCATGCCACAATGATGCGATTGCCGCTGGCGGCCACCACGGGGGCCAGGTCGGGGGTGCTGTTGTCGGTGAGCTGCTCCAGCGTCCAGTCGCTGCCGCCCGTGGAAGTGGCGGCCATGATCTCGGTGGAATTTATCTGGAGCATCTGCTGACCATCGTCCAGGGCAGTTCCGGGGACCACATTTTCGGTGATGTCCTCTGTCTGCCGGACCCACACGGCGGCGTAACTGCCGTCAGAGCCGGCCACCTTCACATTGCTGTCGCCGTAGCCGGTGGACACTTCATCATTGCTGTCGAAGCGCTCTCCCTGCTGGAATTGACCATTGCTCTTAGTGGACACGGCCACACGAGTGTTGCGGATGTCCAACGCACTCTCCGGGTCGTTGTCCTCCCGGTCGCTGAGATAGAACATGACTTCACCGTCGTCGGACAGCACCGGGTTGGCGTAGGAGTAGGCCCCGATCTGGAGGGTCTCCGCCAGTGTGGCGTTCTGATCCTTGTCCAGGCTGAACAGCCCGATGGAGGGCCGTCCGCCCAGCCACTCCTGCTCGGCGGTGTCCACATAGTCCCGGCGTTCCAGTTGCGCCCCCAGGTCCACGGCGTATATCACCTGGCCGTTGGGCATGGCCATACGGGTGACGGGCTTGCCGTTGATGGTCTTATTGGCTTTCCAGATCTCCTCGATGGTCCTCCACCCCGGATCATCGGACTCCGACTCAAAGCCGATGGAGCAGAAGATCTTTTCATAGCTGATGAACAGGAATTTGAATACGAACTCAATGCCGGTGGAGCCGCTGACAGACAGGTTGGAGCCCTGTATAACGTCGTCCGTCCGGCTGCTGACCGGCCCCACGGCGCTGATATTCGAGCTTTCCTCCAGATAACCGCGGTTGAGCCATTTGTACTGCATATCCAAATTCAGCTGGCCGAACACACCGATCTTAAAGGCCACCACTGAGACGTCGAAGCCCACGCCCGCGAAGGCTCTGATATAGAAGTACATCCGCAGGTTGGTAAGATAATCGCTACCGGTGGCGTCGGTATAACTGGCACTGGCCAGGGCGGTGTTGAAGGCGCTCTGGTCGCCGGCGTTCTTCAGACCGTCCATGCCGGAGGTCACCTCGTAATAGTTACCCTGCTGCATGTCCATGCGGACCTCCAGCGCGCCGCCCAGGTTGACGCTGGCGGTGATGGGAACGATGCCCACGACGGCGTTGAAGTTCCAGTTGAAGTTCAGGCCAGCGCCTACGTTAAAGCCGCCGCTGATGGGCTGGCACTCCCACTTGCCGCTGCTGCTGTTGTAGGAGATATTCGCCTCCATGTAGCCGCCCAGCGCCATGCTGGTCCCCATGAGGCCCTTTCCGGCGGCGGCCTGCTGGGCCTCCTCCTTGGCGGCGCTCAGGTATTTGCCCTTGACCATGCTGTAGACGTCCATGGGGCCGGGAAGGGCTTCCAGCTCCTGGTTCTTGCCGGTGGAGGCGTCCCCGTGGACGAAGGTCATGTTGTCCGGGTCGTCATACTCGGGATAGACGCCGGGCTCCAGATCGCCCATGTTCACGCCGAACAGGGCGCGGAACACGGTGGGGTCGCTGGTGGCGTACAGGCGCACGGCGAACTTGTCCTTCTCGGGGTCGTAGCCGGCATCGTCACTGAGCAGATCCATGCCGCCCTCGATCATGATATCGCCGTCACCCATATCACCAACGTCTCCGCTGGCATCCACGGTCATTCCGCTCTTGACGTCGGCCAGGGCTCCGGTCAGGGCATTGGAGGCCTCCGCCTCCGGTACGCCGATCATATTGACCATCTGGAAGGGCAGGCTGATGGTGCGGCTGGCGGTGGTCCCGTCCTCGCTGAGGACGGCCCGCATCCCGCGGCTCTCGCCCGCGGCCATGCCCCACTCCTCCATGCTATCCTTGTCCATGGTCATCCGGTTCTCGGTGAAGGCCAGATCCGTGAAGGGATATGTGGTTGTCTCGCTGGTCTGACATTCCGGGGTCTTGCCGGTGGCGTCCTGGAGCATCACGGTGTTAGCCCGCCCCAGGTCCTTGGCGTGCTCGTCGCCCCACCACATGATGGAGGTGGTGACATAGGCGGTGGGGAAGGTATCACTGGGGCCCACGTTGCCGGTGTTCCCGCGGATGTCGGCCACGCTGGCGTATTTCTTGGGGCTGTAGCTCAGGGTCTGCTGGGCGATATAGGGCTGCTTCTGCCCGCTCTCATTCTTCTCCCAGGCCACGATGCTGTCGCCGGAGATCGCCACATCGTCCAGGTTCAGGTTGGCGTCCACCCGCAGCATGATTGGATAATATTCCGCACCAGTCCCGTCGCCGTACTCCAGCTGGAACAGGTAGTAGAGCGCCTCGCCCGCCTGGACCTCCTTCTGGTTGTCAGCGGTCTTGAACTTTCCAAGATCCATGTTCACCAGCAGGCGGCCCTCGTCATTGGTGCTGACCGTTTGAGGTGTGTTGCCGGGCTTCCACTGGCTTGGATCCTTCTCACCCTGCAGGCCAAACTGCACCGCAGAATTTCTGTCGCCCGTGCAGTACTCGCCGCCCCGGTACACGCCGCCCCGGAAGGTGACCTGCCCCTCATAGGGCGTGCCGTCCGAGTTTTTTAGATAAATTTCCGCCTGGGCCGCCCGGCGCAGCTGGAGGGTGTTCACCGGGTAGAGCTGCAGCTTGGTGGAGTCGGCCTCGGAGGACACCAGGCTCTGGCTGCGGATGACGCCCAGGAAGATAACGTCCTCGTCATCCCCATCATCCGCCACGGAATTGCAGTAGATGTCCCCGGCGATGCCGTGGGGCGCATAGATGGCAGCCTCGCCTTTGTCGTTGGTGGTCAGGGTGTATTCCTCGGTGGCGGTTTTGGCGGCGCTGGTGTACACCTGATAGGTCAGGGTGGTCTCCGTCTTGGGGTAGCACTGGAACAGGTAGAGCTGATCCCGCAAGGTTTCCACATCCACCGTCAGGCTGTCCGAGATCTCCGGCAGCTTGCCGTGGGTGGCGGTGACGGTGGTTTCGCCGTCCTTCAGGCCGGAGAGGACGAAGTCGGTGGAGGGGCGGTAGGTGGTGTAGGAGAAGTTCTCGATGTTCTCATACAGAGTGCCCTGCCGGTAGTTGACGGAGGCCACCGAGCTGTCGTTGGAGGCCCAGGCGATCTGGTCAGCCAGCTCCGCCCAGGCATACTGGCCGTAGTTGATGGAGATGACGTTTCTCAGGGCGATGTCCCGCTGGAGGGCCACGATGGCGTTGGAGCCGTTCTCTCCGCCGTCGCCCCACAGGGTCTTGATTTTTTCCACGTTGGACATGGTGTAGCTGCCGCCGGTGTTCTCGTCGTGGTCCAGCAGGATCTCCAGGATGTCCTCCGAGTAGACATAGAGCACATAGCTGTCATAGGCCCAGGCGGCGTCGGCGGCGTTCTGGACCTTAACGGTGACGGTATAGGCGTCCCGGTAGCTGGCGGGGTCGCCGGTCTCCGGCGTCACAGCAGGGACATTCAGGGTGTAGGAATAGGTATTTCCATCCTGCGTCACCCCGCCCGTCAGGTCGGTTTCCGAGATGGTCTTTTCGCCACCGGCGATGTACAGTTCAAACTGTCCGCCGCCGTTCTTTACATCCAGGTTGTCTGCCGTCCAGCTGAGAGTGATGTCCTTGCCGTTCCCGCCGCCATCGGTCTGGTACAGGCCGCCTGCGGGCTGGTCCAGTTTGACGGACGCGGGCGGTGAGAGCAGCGTGATGTAGGCAATGGCAGGCTCCTCGCCCTCCCCCATCTCCGGTACACCATTCTCGTTGATATAGGTGCCGAGCCGCTTTTCCTGATATTCCGCAGAGATACAGGCAACGATCAGCCCCGTTCTTTCCTCATTGTAGAATGTATCCAGCCCTTCATCCCACGGAATGGTAAAGGCGGAGAGGATGGGGTTCTTCTCATCGGTCGTCACCGTCCACTCCTTGACAACCGCTACCGTTGGATCTGCATCCTCTAAATTGAGCGTACCCAGCTGCACTGTGAAGGTGGTGGGAACAAAGGCTCCGTCCTCCCCAGCGTTCTGGTTCAGGGCGCAAATGTTGCTGCTCCAGTAGATCCGGGCGTCATTCCCCTCACGGACGGAGATGTTTCTGCCGCTTTCGGGAATCTGGAGAAAAGCGTTCCCTGTCCCGCCTCCCCAGTTTTCACAATGGAGGGTGACGCTTCCAAGCAGCGCATCCTCCATATCGCCGTTGAGGGCCACCAGTCTGGCATTGGCATATCCTGTTTCCCCGGTGAGCATAAAGCTGGTGCTGCCGTCCTCGTTGAGTACTACCGTGACGGGGCCGGAGTATTCCCATGCAAAGTGAAATTGATTGTCGATCCCCTCCGGCTTGTTGTCCTCCGGGTACGCGGTGACCTTAGTGACGTCGCCCCAGGTGAAGTCGCCTTCCTTCAGGGTGAAGGACAGCGTCATCTCCCAATCCGCCATTTCCGCCAAGTCAAAATAGACTGTGCCGCTTGTCTGTTCCTCGCGCTCTCCAGTCTTGCTGTTCGTGCGGGTAAGCTTGATGCCGCCGTCAAAGGCACCCACCGGCTTGGAGCCGTCCAGGGTGTACTCCCGACCCCAGCCGATCATCACATAGCCGTCCAGCAGGAAGTCCACCTGACCGGTGAACTCCTCCACAGAGGTATTATAGGGCAGGGTGATCTCCGCCACCAGCGCCGTGGGGTTTTGGGGGTCGTTCACCCGGAAGTCATACTGGGTGTCCCCCGTCTGGCTGAGCACTGCCTTGAGGGCGGGCAGGATGCCGGTGGTCAGGTCCGTCACCTCATTCAACACCCAGTTGTCATAGGGCTTTCCAGTCAGGGGCAGGGTGATGGTCAGCACGGGCTTCTGCCCCTGCTGCTCCTGGCGCACCGCCAGCGTGGGCGCCCCAAAGGCCAGTTCCCGGTCCAGAGATTCCAGTGTCACGCCGGTCAGGTCGTCGGTCCCCCGGGAGATGGTCAACTCCAGCTTGTTGGCGCCCTCCAGCTGGCAGGTGGGTTCATCCCCCACGAAGTTGGCGGCAGTGACGGAGATGGCCCCGCCGCTGGTCTCGGTCACGGGATAGAGGAAGGTGCAGCTCTCGCCGGTGGTTTCCACCTCCTCTGGGGTCAGTGTTTGATCGTCGTTCACCGTGATGGTCATGTCCTCGGTGATCTTCACGGGGTAATCGAAGGTAGCCACGATGGGCACCTGCTGTCCGGCGTAGTAGGTGCCCGCCGGGGCGGAGAAAGAGACGGTGGTCTCCTTGGTGGTCTCCTGCATGTAGTAGGATGCGCGATATTCGAGGTATGGATCAAAAGCGAATGAGGTTTCGCTGCCACTGCTGGTCTGATACCGGCGGTAATATCCGGACATATTCATTTCCATCGTGTGCTCGGGGATCTCATCACCCTCCTCATAATCCAGATTTTCGCTTTGTGTGGGGAAAGCCTCTAACCCGATAGAAGGAAGCAAGTAAGTCTCTTCTACGACCCAATCAGTAAAGTTGTCGTCCGCCTGGAGCACTTCATCATCGATCTTTAATTCATAGGAGAATGGCCGCTCCTCGGCGATCGGGCGCGAGGAACCGGGGTCAAAAAACCACCCTAAAGCACCAACTGTGTACTGAAAATTGCCGGCAATCAAACTACCGCCGCCGCTTTCAAATATGCGTAAATAGTTTCCGGAGGACATCCCTTCAAGAGAAAGCGTTTCTTTATCCGCAAGAAACATGGGGTTGCCGCCATCCCGGATCCGGTCCCGCATTTCCTCATCTCCGCCTGCGACGACCCAATCAGTCTCAACACCATGCTCTCGTCTCTCATAGCTGAGCGTTTTCGAGACACGGGAATAGTATTTGAAATAGTCGTCGCTATCTACCGTCACGGTCTGCTCCCAGCGGGTGGAGCCGTCAGAGAGAAGGGCGTTTTTCAGGTCATAGAGCTGCACCAGGAAGGTTCCCGTGCCCTGGACGCGCTCTGGGGTCTCGCCCACATGGACGGTCAGGGTCTTGCTCTCGCCGGGGTACATGGTAACGGTCTCCTCGCCGTCAATGTCGGCGGTCACGCTGCCGTCCACTGTCCGCCAGGAGAAGGTGATCTCCTGATCTGCGGCGGACCGGGAGGCCTCCACGGTGACGGTATACTCGCCGTTTTCTTCGGCGGTGGCCGCCCCAGTGACGGTCAGCCGCACGTCGTGGTCCACCCCGGCGGGGCCCACGCCCTCCAGGGCATCGGCGGCCAGCATCACCATATCCCCGTTGGCCCAGGCCTCCGCCAAGTCGTAGAAGTTGTCGATCTGCTCGTCGGTCAGGTCCTGCTCGGTGAAGTAGGTGGCCTTGAGATAGGCCAGATACCGCTCGATCTCCACGACGGTCTTGAGGTCGGCCAGGGTGAGATAGTCGCCGTCCACCTCCACCACTTTGGTAAGGTCGGTGGCCGGGTCGTCCAGGATAGCCTCGATCTCATCCAGGGTGTATGCCTGCCCGTCCATGATGATCTTCTCGTCGGTGACGATGTTGCCGTCCTCGTCGATCAGGCCATACTGCTTCAAAATGGCCAGATACGCCTCGGCGTCGTCGCCGTAGACCTCCTCCAGCGCAGCCAGCAGGGCGGTGCGCTGCACACCGCTCATGTCCAGCAGGTCGCCAACTGCGGCATAGGCCACCGTGGGCAGCATGGTGACCAGCATCACGGCAGTGAGCAGCCCCGCGATCCATCGTTTCCAGTTCTTTCTCATAGAAACTCTCCCTTCGCTTTGCAGGAGGATCTTTGCACGGGATGGTCCTCATCCCGTGCAAGGGGGTGACCCCCTTGCAATTCTTCTCTGTACGCCAGTCCTTTAGTCCGGTGCACAGTTCCTTACGCCTATCACTATACCGAAACATTTTGCTGTTTCAATAGGGATTGCAAACATGGTCAATTTTCCTGCAAACTTGGTAAGCCCGTACCCTTGACGGAAGGAAGATTCCCCGTTACTCTTAGAATAGGAAACACGTTAGATGGGAGGGCGGGCTGAATGAGACGTTGGATCATACGGGGCGCGGCGGCGTTTATGGTTCTGCTCCTGTGCGGATTTTTCGCTGCGGCGCTGCTGTTCTTTACCCAGCCCATGACGGAACAGACCTTTGACCTGTCCGTAGAAACCGTCCAGTGGGAGGTCTATATCCAGGAGGGGCAACAGCGAACAGACCTGCTGCCCGATGGGGACATCGGCTACACGGGTCTTTCCGCGCCGGGGCAGACCTTTTACTTTTCCCGGATTTTGACCGAGGAGGTGGAAAGCCCCGTTTTATATCTGGACACGGTCAACCGCAGCGTGGCGGTGTTCCTGGATGGGGAGCGCCTCTACACGGACTGTCCGGAGCAATCCGGCGGGGTGGGAGAGCTGACGCTGCCCATGCTGGGCTGGGACCGGCTGGAGCCGGTGGAGATCACCCTGCCCCCGGACTATCTGGGTAAAACCCTGACCATTGCCCAGTCCACCGGCCTGGGGGAAAAGCAGATCCCGGAGATGGAGCCTACCGTTTACCCCTGCACGGTGACGCTGAGCTGCGGATATGCCTATGAGAGCGGCATCGTGGCAGAGAGCTTCCGGACTGCCATCCCTGCGGCCCTCTGCTTTGTGCTGGGGCTTCTGCTCTCCACTGCGTTTTTGTGGCAGAGCTTCCGGGGTCGTTGGGACATTGGCCTTTTCATATTCTCTTTGGCCGCCTTTTTCCTCATGCTGGTCCCTCTGGGGGCCGCCAGCTTTTTCGGTCACTATCTCCCATACCCGGAAGTGGATCTGAACGCTCTGAGCCGCGCCCTGTGCCTGACCTCTCTGCTGCTCTTTCTGGGGAGCCGGGGCAACGGGCGGCTGCGCTGGATTCTGTGGGGGACAGCGGCTCTCCACGGTCTGACCGCACTGCTGGGCCGGGCCTCTGCCACTTCTCTGCTGACAGTGGTATCGGAGTATCTGGGGCTTCTGGGCCTGCTGGCCGCTGCGGTCCTCTCCCTGGTTTGGAGAAAGCGGGGGAACGGCTTCTACTGGCTGTTCTCCCCGTTGCTCCTGGCGGTCCTGGGAATGGGGCTGGCTGTATGCGGTGTCCATGCTGCGGCCGATCCCACATGGGGGCGTGAGCTGATGATTCATCTCCGGACCGGCTTCCAAAATGGCCTGCCCCGCTTCCTGCTGTGGTCGTGGTCCGCACTGACCATGGCTGCCGGCATCCTGGCCGCCTTCATTGACCTGTTCCGGCGGGAATCCCAGCGCCGCACCGAGGAGCGGCTTCTCCTTCAACGTGGGGAACTGATTCGGGAAAACTATGAAAATCTTCGGAAGCACAATGAGGAGATCCAGACTCTTCGCCACGACCTGCGGCATCATGTCACCGCCCTCCAGGGCCTGTGCCGGGAGGGAGATATGGGGGAGATCCAGAAGTATCTGGAGTCCCTGTCCCAGCGGCCCGAGCTGAACCGAAGCAATGGCTACACCGTCCACCCGGCGGTGGACACCGTTCTGACAGCCATGCTGGCCCGGGGCGCGGAGACAGGCGTCCGCGCCGAGGTACGGGTGGAGCTGCCGCCTGAACTCCACATACCCAACAGCGACCTTTGCCCCCTGCTGATGAACCTGCTGGAAAACGCGCTGGAAGCCAACGAAAAAGCCCCCGAGGGGGCGGAGAAGTGGCTCCGGGTGACCATGCACCTCCGGGGTGAATACCTGTATGTGGGAGTAGAAAACGCCCGGTTCGCCCCGGTGAACTTCGACCCGGAAGAGGGGCTATATAACTCAACCAAGCCCGGCACACTCCACGGTATGGGACTCAAGTCCGCACGGGCCACCGCCCGGAAGTATCACAGTGAGTTGGTCCTGAAAGCCATCGAAGACTCCTTTTCCGCCAGCACCGCTCTGCTGCTCCCCAAAACGGAAGCATAGAAAAACTCCGCTGTTTCCAACAGGAAGCAGCGGAGTTTCTATTTCAGGGATTCCACATAGCGGGCCATGAAGTCTTGGTAATACCGGCGGCTGACGGGGATGGCTTCCCCTGTGTCCAGGGTAAGGGCGTCCCGCTCTACCCGCGCCACATGGGCCAGATTGACCAGATAGCTGAAATGGCTCAGGCAAAAGCCCTGCTTCTGGAATTCCTCTTTTAATTTGGAGAGAGGAACGGTGTATTCGATCCGCTCCTCTCTGGTATGGACCGCGGTCTTTCGCCCGGCGGTCTCCAGATAGGCGATCTCGTCCAGGGGGACGGTCCGACCGCCCACACGCAGCACCGGGCGCTTTTTCCGGTCCTGCCGCCGCTGCCAGTCCCAGTCCAGGGCAGCAGCCAGCCGCCCCTCGTCCACCGGCTTGAGCAGGTATTCCAGCGGGTAGGTGGGGAAGCTGTCCAGCGCGAAACCGGGGTGGTCTGTGATGTAGATGATGGAGGCGCTGACCTTATGTTCCCGCAGGAAGCGGGCCAGCTCCACACCATTATCCCCGTCCAGCTGAATGTCCAGCAGCAGGAGCTGATAGGCGTCCGGGTCCGCGGTCAGCCGCTTCATCAGCGGCGCGGCGGTGTGGAATACCTCCACGTCATAGTCCCGTCCCTGGGAACGTCCTTTTCCCTCCAGCACATGACAGGCGGCTGTTTTATTTTGCTCCGCGGTGCGCGGGTCATCTTCGCAAACGGCGATGCGGTACATGAGCTCACCTCTGGGTATGTGGATTTTCACCGTCATTATACCATGCCTGTTTCCCCATGACCAGCTATGTGGGACGTCTTTTTCATACTTGAGGCAGTTCCGATCGTTTTTGTTTTATGTTCCGCAAATTCTGATTCGTGGGTTGAGGCAAAATGGAGCCGAGTGCTCTGAATATGAGGCGCCAATGTGGACATCTGAAAACGCAAACATCCCTGCCCTTTATCGTTTCCATGCGGTACTTGTAAAAGGCATGGGGGGTGTTTTGACCACAGTTTTAGCCACAGTGTGGTGTGGAACACATGGAAACAGCACCTCTAAAGAGTGACGGAAAGCAAATAAACCAGAGCAGAAACGTCAGAAAATAAACCGAAATTATACAAAAAACTTTTCTTCAACTCTTTGGGTGTGCCGTGGCGGTATCCGGGACGGAGCAAGGCGAAACGCCGGAAAGCCTTGTGACACCTGCATTTGTGGGATTTCCCCCAGTCGTTGAAAACGGCATAAAAGCGGCTTTGACCACAGGAATGACCACAGACAGAAAAAACTTTATTTTTACCGCTCGCCGTGGTATCATGACAGAAAAGTGAATATCCGGGTATAGCGAAGTTGGTATCGCGCCTGGTTTGGGAGCGGGTCGCTCCCCCTTCGAGCTGGAAAATGCTATGTCCGAAATTCCTTGATACGCCTGCGATACAGGCACTTCCCCCGCAAGCCGATGTGGTCAAAAAATTCGCCTGACCACATGTTTGACCACATCTGGCGCAAAACTCAATAACCAAAAATCCGGGATTAGCGCAGTTGGTAGCGCGCTTGCTTTGGGAGCAAGATGTCGGGAGTTCGAGTCTCCCATCTCGGACCACCTTTCATTGAAAAGCCGCCTAAAAAGGCGGCTTTTCTGCATCAGAAGCCCAGTTTGTCGAAATATACTTAACCATATTGCCCCTGTGGTCAGAGAGGCAATATGGCAACTGTGGTATTGATGTAGGGAGACCCTGGAAAGCTCAAAATTTCTCCTCATTCCCAACAGGTATAATCAGGACTTTCGACGTAGATACGATGGGAACTTGAATTTTCCGGCATTATCTACTATAATAATTTTACGGTAGGTCTTTGCGCCACCAGGTCAGCCGTTTGGGTATGTTCCCATGCGGCTTTTCTTAATCTGTAATATATTCAAAATAATGTTCGAACAATGAGGGATTCAAATGGGACGTCAGAATGAATTTTACAAAAAGATGCATCCTGAACAATTCTCAGATTCGCTGTTAGTAAAAAAAGGCAACTTGGACCGAGATATGTTCGATTATTACCTCGAGTCTCTTACAAGCAAGAATCTCGAGAAAACCTTTGAGGAATTTTGTAGAAAACTTGCTGAATCGGAAGTATGTCCAAATTTACTACCACAAACCGGCCCAACCGGAGGTGGTGATAGCAAAGTGGACAGCGAAACATATCCTGTTTCAAAAAAAATATCGGATCGATGGTACTTCGGAAACACCGCTGCTTCAGAACGATGGGCCTTCGCTATAAGCGCAAAGAAGGACTGGAAGTCAAAGGTGAAATCCGATGTTGTCAAAATTGTCTCAGTAAATCAACATGAGGGGCGTGGATACACTAAGATTTTCTTTATGTCTAACCAGTATGTCCCAGACAAAAAAAGAGCCCAGGTGGAAGATGAATTGCGAAACTTGCACGGTCTGGATATCCGGATTTTAGACCGAAGCTGGATCCTCGATAAGGTTTTTTCCTCACCTCAAAACATTGATATGACAATATCTATTTTTGGTTTTTCTGACAACTTTCGCGATGAGGTGAGAATGGGATCGCAGGACTTTAATCGGAAACAAGAATTTGAAGAAAATGAACAAAAACTCGCTTCCCAGCAAACCAAGCAATCGGAACTCGTGTCTCTTGCGCAAAGAAATGTTATTTTAGCAAGAGAACTCGAATATCCTTTGCATCAGCTATTAGGGCTTATTGATCGCAGTATTCGGCTTTCAGCAGAAAAGGGTAGTATTATTGACCACGCCAATGCTATACGCGATGCAGCCTGGACCGTGTATTGGTGGTATGAAGATAGAGGTCACTACTATCGTTTTTATAAGGATTATGAAAAAATTGTGGTAGAAAGTCAAAATGTACATCTCTTTATAGATTTAATCACTCTTTGGATTAATTTGTTCTCACTGTCCTTAAATGACAACACATTTTCTATAAACGAACACACTCAGATTCTAAAAGAAGAGTATGCTCGCTATACTAGTGACCCTTCTAAGCCAAATACAGCTATTGAGGCTAAAGCTGCATTTCAGTTAATACGCTTCTTCCTGGGGGATGACCCAGATACGATAGTTGATGATATCATCCTGATTTTAGAGGCAAGTTCTGGACATCTTGATTTAGACATTCGCCCTCTTTGTCGTGCTATTCAAGAGTTTCCTATATTCGAAAATACGAAACGCTTTTCCGAGATGTTTGAGCGTTCCGTTGATATCATGAGCGAACAGAAGAGAAATATTGAGGCCGCTAAACTTCTTATGAACCGCGGTCACAAGTTAAAAGATGAAAAGCCATACGAGGCATTGATTTATTTCAGCCGCACATTAAATAAACTCTATAACGAAGAAAGCAAAGAACTTCTAACTTTTGTGGTTTTGGATATGGCAGACATTTTCCAAAGCATCGGCCTATATTGGGCTGGCAGGAATTTTTATTACTATGATTTTATTCTCTGCTTAAATCAGTACTTCAAATATGGCGATGTCTCACCTGTACTTTTCATGAGTGCATATTCTCTAAAAAACATCGAATTAAGGCTCGGGCATGTTCTTAATGCAATTGTATTTCATAGATTTTCACTTATCGCTGAACACATATACCCTGGCGAGATTCGCTCAAACGATGATAAGGGCGATAGTTTTGATTACGTGTTGGCACTTCAATTACTTCGCACACCATATGAAACTGCAAAAAGACTTGGAGAATTTCCGGCCTTTTTAGACAAGCAAGGTTTGAGTTTTTCAAGGGCTGCGATGAAATATGAGCTTGGTCACTACGATGAGGAAATGCTTGCTGAATTAGGGGGCAATACTGAGGTATTTGATGATGTAATTGGTAAGTGGAAAGATCAACCTGTACTGAAGCAAATGGTCAACATTCCTTGGTATGGTTCTGAAGACACCTGTTCACTTCACTCCAGAGTTCTTGGATGCTCAATTTGTGTGAATTTTTCTGCCCCTTATAATCATGGAGAATTTGAGTTTGCAGCAACCATACTTGCCACCATCGAAAGCTTCCTTGGATCCGGTTTGCCTAATAATCTTATTTCCTTACACGGAGCGATAGAAATAACTCTTCGCTACGACAACTCGACCCAAGAATTGGTTCGGATCTTACATCCTGCCGAAAAGTCTTCAAGTATTGAGGTTGTTTTTAGAGACTATGATTCTCAAAATATTATTCATGAACAGGAGCTTTTTTCAGATTTCATGAACAGTTTGTTAGCTGTAGTCATTTCTATTATGTTCCCGATTTCTTCAGAATTAGCAAAAATTAAGAAAATGGTACAGAATGATGCTGCACTTGAGCGTTCAGGAGTCTTTGCAAATAGCATATTTTTAGGTATGGAAGTTCTCGGAAAAGAAGCTTTCTCTTATACTGCGTTAGTACACGATTATCCTTGTCTGGAGATGACAAGAACACAAAAATCTCCGATAACAAGTACTCCAAGTTGGGAATCTACAAAACCTGCAGAACTGCCTAAAAATGTGGTTTTTGATATGCCTCCCGACGCAGACTTCGCCAAAATAAGCAATGCCAATATGTACACTTCCTCAATCATAAATATCCACGTTTGGAATCAAGCGCAATGGAAAGGTGTTATGTTCATGGCATATAAAGGACATTGCGTGCCTCCTGTACTGTCCTTTGTTTTTGAAACAAACCATGGCAAAACAATTTGGGGGGATTGGCGCAAACTAATGGGCAATCATGATGTCAATAATCGGCTTGGGATTCGTATCATCAAGGGCATTGAGCGCAAGCATCCCAATTGGTATCGTGTTGCCATTGGGCCAAATAGCTTTTCGAGTGACTCTGGAGAGGATTTGTTTATCGCTTCCTTACCTGTGCGACTCCACACAATGCAGCCATCCACTAATGCAAATCTGAAAATGTTCGAGAGCGAATTTGAAAAATATCAGGAATTCTTTTTGTGCCCTGCCTATATGCCAGATAGAACATCAGAACCATCCGTCTACACGGAATTAGCAATCAAAATGAATCCGGAGAGTATTATCATCTGTAACGCCAGTGATATATTGGAAAATGATTTTTTGTCGATGTGTGCTATTATCCCAGGCGATGATCCTATTATTCCTAAAGGCAAAGAGAATTCCCCTATTATGGAAATACTGAGGAAAAAAAGGCTCGATAATAATTGATATCAAATAACTCTCCTACGCAAAAAATGACGGATTTTTCCCTACACATGAAAAGTAACGGTCCACAGAACCGTATACCCCTCATGCCTTGTTCCTTTTAGCCTTGTCCAGTTGCCCAATCATTTTGTACAGAGGAATGTTTACACTCTTCCCAGCATCGCCGCCACCATCTCATAATGCTTCTTCACCGTATTTCTTGCCAGGCCGGTTCGTTTGGCGATGGTCGAGAATTCTGTGACCTCCGGGTGGAGACGCATATAGTCCCACAGCTTGCGTTGTGTTTTGGTCAGCTTTTCTGGCGGGGCGATGCCCGCAAGCTGCTCCTTGAGATTTTTGCGTTCCTCGTTCATCTCCGCGATCAGCGTCTTGAGCTTTTCCTCGCACTCCTCGCGGGTGTGGGCGTAGACGTTGCGGGAATGTTGCGTCCCGTCCGGCCACACGGGAGAATAGCGTCCCTCAAACAGGTGGTCATTGAGTTCGCTGATGCAGCCGGTGCCCGGTTTCCTTTTCTTCCCCACATAGGGCTGGAAGTCCACGATGCCTTTCTGCTCCGGCTCCGCTTCTTCCTGCGGCTCCATCTTGCCGATACTTCGGTCAATACTGGCGGCGGCCGCGCGTTGCATATCACCGGTGATGTGGGTGTAGATGTCCAGCGTTGTCACCGCCGACACATGCCCCAGCATGGCGGAGAGGGTCTTTACGTCCATGCCGTTCTCCAGCGCCAGCGTTGCGAAGGTGTGCCGCAGATCATGAAATCTGACACGCTTGCAGTCTGCCCGCTCCAGTATCGTCTGAAGCCGCCTTCGTGCCACGCCGGGCGTGATCGGTCGGTCCGCCTTCACCGGGGACGGAAACATCCAGCGGGAGTCCACCTTTTTGCGGTATTCCCACAGCACGGCCAGCACCGCAGGCGGCAGCACCAGCTTTCGGACAGATGCCTTGGTTTTGGGCGGGATGATCTGCAATTCACCGTTTACTGTGTACGCCTGTTTGTTGACGGTCAGCACACCTGTCTCGAAATTCAAATCATCCCATTGGAGCGCCATCAGTTCGCCCCGCCGCAGGCCGGTGCAGAGGTCCAGCAGGAATAGGTCATAGTATCCGTCCGCCTGTGCCTGAATGAGAAATTTCTGCAATTCTTCCCGGTCCAGTATTTGCATCTCCCGTGCCTTTTTCGGCGGCAGCTTGCAGCCGATAGCCAGGTTTGTACGGAGCAAGTCATCCTGCACGGCCCGCTGCAAGGCGGAGCGGCAGACCGCGTGACACATCCGCACCATGCGGTCGGAAACTCCCGGTCCGTATTGCTCCGTTAGGCGCTTGCGGCCATTCTTTTTCAGTCGCCCATAGAATTGCTGCAAATCATTCTGCGACAACTCGTTCAGCGGGATCTTCCCGATTTCCGGCAGGACATGGTTGTGGATGATATTTTCGTAGTTACTCTGTGTGCTGGCTCGGAGCGTCGGCTTGCAGTGGTTTTCGTACCAGTAGCACAGCCAGTTCCCGAACAGCATGTCCGGTTTGACCTTTCGGTCATCCCGTCCCACCATGCTTTCGGTAAGTGTTTTCAGCTTCTCCTGACACTCCCGCTTTGTTTTGGCGAGAACATTTTTCGTCTTAGGAAGGCCGTTGTCATCGTAACCGATGACAACGCGCCCCTCCCAGCGTCCGTCGCCGCGCTGTCTTACCGTGCCGGTTCCGCTTTTCCGTCGCTTTGCCAAGGTCTCAGCCCCTTTCCCAGCAAATCCTCCATGAAACCGCCAACGATGCCGCTGGCGGCTTTTTGCATATCCGGTGTGACGTGGGTATAAGTGTCCAGCGTGAAGCTGGCATTGGTATGTCCCAGAATCCCCGACAGCGTTTTGGCATCCACGCCGCTGGCGATAGCATGTGTGGCGAAGGTATGCCGCAGATCATGGAAGCGAATGTCCGGCAGACCCGCCTTGTGCAAAATTGCCTTCATGTGCGTATAGGCACAGTCCGGAGATAACGGCAGCTCCGGTCGGACAGGGTCCGGAAATATCCATTGCGTGATCGACTTCTCTTTTCGTCTGCGCAGAATATCCGCCGCACTATGGGGCAGGACGATGGTGCGCTCACCGCTGCGGGTCTTGGTCTTGCCCAGCATATCGACACCCAGCTTTCGGCTATGGAGAGTCCGCCGCACTTGCAGAACGCCGGACCGTCCATCAAAGTCCTGCCACATGAGTCCGCAGATCTCGCCCCGCCGCAGACCCGTGGTCAGCTCCACGTAGAAGAAGTCACCCCAGACCGCATCCTCACGCACGGCGTCCAGAAAGGTGTCCAATTCCTTGTCGGTCAGGACACGCTTCGGTGCATGGGACACCTTTGGCACCGTTGCGCCCACGGTGGGGTTCTTGGCGATGATATGTGCGTGGAGGGCATCCTCCATTGCTTGGTGGAAGATGGCGTGGAGACGGTTGATGGTGGTATCCGACAGCGCATAGCCAAACCGTGGATGCTCCTTGATCCGTCCGTTCTCTTTCAGCTTCCGATAGAGCTTCTGCACATCCTGCGATGTCACCAGAGACACCTGTTTGCCGCCCAGCTGCGGCTTGATGTAATTTTCAATACAGCTTCGATAACCTGTGAAGGTGCCGGGACGGACGGTGTTCTCTTTATAGTCCGTCAACCAGCGGTCGAGCCACTCGCCCAAGGTCATCCGACTGTCCTCGGTCAACTCCACATCCTGATAGCGTTCGATGTTCTGATGGAGTTTTTCCGTCAGTTCCTTTTGTGTACGAGCATAAGCGTGCTGGAAGATGGGCGCACCGTTTTTCTTATGTCCCACCACGATGCGACCTTCCCAGCGTCCGTCCTCGCGCTTACGCACCATCCCGTCGCCGGACGGTCTTCGTTTTGCCATTCAGTCCTCCTGTTCTGTCAGGCGGCAGGCGTTTTCCTCATCCTCCCGCTCGAAGGAATAGAGTCCGCCTGCCTCCAGCTCTTTTGTCATACCCCACGCCAGTTTGAAGCCGGCGGTGAAGCTCATCAGCATGGACTCCGCCAGCAGTGAGTTTTGCGTGTCGATCAGCCGGAGCAGCCTTCTGCGTCCTGTGGCATCCATGTCACGCCGCAGTTCCTCTTGGGCGCATTTGACCTGCTCATCCAGCCCGGTATGCTCCTGATGGTCGAAGCGGTCTTGCAAAGCCTTCATGTAGTCGTACATTGAGGTACCTCCTTTGGTAGCCAACATACATACCACAACCCGGCGCAGAAAGCTATCCGAATACACAAATAATTTTCGGTTTTCTTTGTCTATTGCCACGCAGATTTTAAACTGTCTCACATGCTGGGCATCATGTATTTGTAGTTCAGTTCCTCCTCATGGTCATCGGGGGCATGCCCCAGCGCAATATGCTGTTCCTGCAGCTCCGCCCAACGCTTGCAGTCAATGTGGATGCCGCCAACTGTCGGCATAGCAGACGCATTGTCCCGGAAGATATTGCCCATGTGATAGAGCAACCGTGTGGCCACAAGGATGACCGAGGGCGGGCGATGCTCGCCGCGGTCGATACGGTCTATGAAAACTTTTGCGCAAGCATGACCGACATAAAATCCTGCCGCTTTTTTGCAGTGGGAAGTGAACCGCGTTCATCTGACAACAAATCCACGCTGGGACGTGTAGCGAAGTAGCGGGTACGCTGCGCCAGCTTTGCGGCGTTCTGCCCGCCCTTGAGGTAGGGGGAGATCAGTACGATTCGGGCCATGTGTCATCCGGCTCTATGCGTCGCTGGCTCCGCACCGCGTTTTCAAAACTCACCTGACCGTTGGTGCGCTTCACCTCATCCACGGCGTAGGCCCGCAGCTCCCGCGTGTGGATGGGATCGGTACGGAAGTGCGCGGCGATGGTGTGGCAGAGCATATTCAACTCCACCGCGCACTTGAAGAGGATCGTTTGAAGCCGGTGGTTGTTAAGATCCATGGTGCCCTGAATGGCGGTGAGGATGGCCTGAGAGATGTAGGTCGTGTTGTCCTCCGTGCCGAGATAGCCCATGTAAAACCGCAGGGCCTTATCCACAAATTCACTGCGGCTTTGACAGTTATCTGCTTCCAGCCAGCCGTCCATGCGGCTGATCACGCTGGGGCGCAGCCAGATCGTGGTACTTTTCTTGTTATCATCCATTTTTCTTCTTTCCTTTCTGGGACGTCGGTCAAAATCGCCGCAAAGCCCTGCAAACACGGGACTTTGCCGGATGACCGACTGCGATTGTTTTGCAAAACCGCCAAACCGACTGCGGTTTGCGTTTCCCTGAAAAGCCCCGCACTGCGGGGCTTTGTGGGCGGGCCGCACGCATAAGCGACTGCGGCCCTTTATCTTGTGCTTTTATCGAACGGGTAAATAAGGGGCGAAAACCTCCGAAACGGGGCATGGTCGGGAGGAAAAACTTCCTCCCAAAGGACTCATTTCTCCATCGTCAGAGCAGTATTCACAAGGCTCTCTCAAACATCGCCCACAAACGCCGCAACACTTGCTTCAACGGGCTTTGGCGGGTACACACTCCACCCCAGCCCCTAAAAGCGCACACAGCGGCACACAGGGCGAACGGTGCGGGGAAACGAAGAGCCTCTCTGTGCGGCACATTTGAAAGCAAAAGAACTGTGCAAAACGCTTTCAAATTCGGGACGGAGAAAAATCGCAGGAGCAGAATAACAGCCGACGAACTGCGGCTGCCCGCCAAGGGCGGGTTGACGCAGTTTGGCGGCGCCGCGGCCCCGCTGGGCTGCGTGATCCCGTTGCTGTTTCTCTCACCGCATTGATGAGTTTCCCGGTTTTGATTGCCCATGATAACAGCATGCAGAGAAAGATACTCGCCGGTTTCACACGCCGGTCCGCTCCATGCGTCTTGCCACTCGCTGCCGCTCCTTTGCTCTGTCCACAGCATCCATCTGCCGCTGATAAAACTGGTCGATGGAAAACTGGATCGGCAGGATCGTGTAGAGCAGACTTCCGTTTTGCTTGCGCCCGTCCCGCGTGATAATGCTGGTGCGCTCTGTACGGATGAGCCCGCGTTCCTCCAACTCCTGCACATACTTCCGCACGGTGTTGCGGCTCATGCCCACCGCCTTGCCGATGGTGGCGTAGCTGGGATGGCACTGATAGGTTCTGCGGTCTTCGATGCGGAGCAGGTAACCGTAGAC
>UMGX01005398.1_pt1 | contig 27026 bp, 28 predicted proteins | sample 1965411 | NCBI WGS metagenome assembly UMGX01 (sample SAMEA4836086, study PRJEB28245) | human gut metagenome | biome: gut microbiome; material: fecal sample | place: Denmark | collected 2008 | reverse complement strand
TTCTACCAAACCCCAACAGTGGGACACCAAGGGTTTCTGTCGTATCCGAAGATTCGGCATAGCCTTATGGAGAAAAACTCCGGAAGAATAAGGTTTCCTGTCACACGCTCGATTTCATCGGTCATTAGAAAGGGGAGCATAGTGTAGACATCACCGTCGTCCAGCTTGCACTTCGTAAGATAGTCTCTAATAAACAAATCAAAATGATTTTCGGACACACTCTTTATGCGATTGTTTTCGCATATGCGAATCCTTCGGTCGAAAACGTCCCGTTCCGCCGCAACAACTTCATTCCATTCGTTCGCGCAGCTCCGGCAATCAACTAGATGAATCCTAGTGGTAGTTATTGGAAATGGCTTATCCCAATCCATGTTTTCTGGATACTTGCGTTCAAGCACCAAGAGCTTAAGGCTGTGCGTATGCAGAATTGAGCAGGTGTAGCAAAGGGCAAGCTTCTCATGGGTGGCGTTGGTTGACCATGCCCTAATCTCTCCATCGACTGCTGACAACCGTTCATGAAACTCATTCCAAGATTTCTCACGATCGGCCTTAAAGACACCCTCTATACGAGACAACTCTGAAAGCCTGCTTTTTGCAGTAAATGGGGAAAGACGACCAATTGTTAGGTTATCCGGAAACCATAGCACGTCTCCGAAGCATTCTCCCTGCTGAATTGCAGCGGCTCGCGCAGCTCTCAGAACGGAGCTCACACTACCATCAAAGCATAGGTTAATCACAGAGACTCTGTTCCGCTATAGCCAGGGTTACCATATGCGTAGTTGTATACCTGAGCGGTAAATTGCCAACTGACCCAAATGCGGTGGCTCGCATTAAACTCGTGTTCGCCATCCACATATGCGGTAAACCCGCCGCTGGGAACAATCTGGTCCTCATTAAAAGATTGACGATAGCTATCCCCATTAGAAGTGTCCTTGCACGTGTAGGATCCACTCACGCCTTTGATACGAACGCAAGTCATCATAGATGCGAGTGTGCAGCGGAAGTCAATCTGGCATTTTCCATTACTCGTGGCAATCTTATGCAGAACCACCTGGCACGTTGGTTTTTCGGTGCAGTCGGCACGCAAAGAAGGGGTTTGTCCGACGGTATCAAAAGTCTCAAGTGGGACATCAATAACCTTAAAGGCTATCAAGTCCCCTTCCTCATAATCAGGACCAGGAGCAACCTTCTGCTCAAGTTCTTCAATATCTTCAGCTAGAAGAAATCCTTGGTTGCCACTAAAATCAGCTGGCGTAGCATACGACATCATCGGAACAGCTAAAGACCAAAAAACGACAGCAGAAAGAAATACTGAGACGATCGTCTTAAACTTCAGCTTCTTCATAATCTCCACCCATCAAGCGCTGGCACTCCATGCCCGAAACATTCGGCCATCTTGAAGTCTCCAATGACACTCATTCGGCAGATGGAAAAAGCATTCGGTGAGCGGCACATCAAAACTATAACCCTACTTTTGTCCTATAAGCCGGAATGATGTGTGCCGGCGGCAGGGTTGCAGAGCACAAAAAAGCTTGGCTCCAAACGGGAGCCAAGCTTTTTGTGCTCAATGAGCAAGGCTTGTGCAAGCTGCGCACAAGATGCGCGAGCCGCGCTCAGGTTGGGTGCTAGTCCTCGGCGATCTCGGTGATGGCACCGGCGGGGCAGGCGTCCTGGCAGGCGCCGCAGGCAACGCAGGAATCCTCGTCGGCAACGGTGGCGACGTCGTTCAGCTCGAGAACGCCGGCCGGGCAAGCGTCGACGCAGACGCCGCAGGCGATGCACTCGTCGGCATCGATGATCGGATGAGCCATGGTAAACCTCCTCTGTAGCGCCCGGTGCCACAGGCGAAGAGGCAACGGGTCTTTTCGCTCAAAAACATACCACGCGCCGCCGCGAGCGCAAGGCCTTGCAGCGGCTTTCCACTGCCGTTCACCGAGTTAGCCCTTGCAAACTTAGAATGGGAACCCTTCGTTTGCGCCGCAGCCTGGCACGGAGTGCCCTTATCAATGTGGAGGATAGGAAATCTTATATGAATTGACTTAGATTTTGTATAAGGCGCGTCATAAGGGGATACACTATGCCATGAACAAACGCCGAAGCGCCGTGGGCATCCGCACATGCGCGTCACGCAACCCAACGAAGGGAAGTAATCATGAGCAAGATTCTCGGTATCGACCTGGGCACCACCAACTCCGCCATGGCGGTTCTCGAGGGCGGCACCCCCACCACCATCGTGAACGCCGAGGGCGACCGCACCACCCCGTCCGTCGTGGGCTTCCGCGCCGACGGCGACCGCATCGTGGGCAAGGCCGCCAAGAACCAGGCCGTCACCAACCCCAAGAACACCGTGTTCTCCATCAAGCGTTTCATGGGCCGCAAGTTCTCCGAGGTGCAGGACGAGCTCAAGACCGTGCCTTACGAGGTCAAGGAGGGCAGCAACGGTCGTTGCGTCGTCGTGATCGACGGCGAGGAGTTCACCCCCGAGCAGATCTCGGCCATGACGCTCGCCAAGATGAAGGCTGACGCCGAGAAGTACCTCGGCGAGACCATCTCCGAGGCCGTCATCACCGTCCCGGCCTACTTCAACGACGCTCAGCGTCAGGCCACCAAGGACGCCGGCCGCATCGCCGGTCTCGACGTGAAGCGCATCGTCAACGAGCCCACCGCCTCTGCCCTGGCCTACGGCCTGGACAAGCAGGACAAGGAGCAGAAGGTCCTCGTCTTCGACCTCGGCGGCGGTACCTTCGACGTGTCCCTGCTCGACCTGGCCGACGGTGTCTTCGAGGTTCTTGCTACCAACGGCGACAACCACCTCGGCGGTGATGACTGGGATCAGCGCGTCATCGACTGGATGGCCGACAAGTTCCAGTCCGAGAACGGCGTTGACCTGCGTCAGGACCCCATGGCCCTGCAGCGTCTGAAGGAGGCCGCCGAGAACGCCAAGAAGGAGCTCTCGAGTGCCCAGCAGGCCGTCATCAACCTGCCCTTCATCACCATGAACCAGTCCGGCCCGCTGCACCTCAACTACACGCTGTCCCGCGCCGAGTTCGAGAAGATCACCCGCGATCTGCTCGAGCGCTGCAAGGCTCCGGTCACCAAGGCCCTGAACGACGCCGGCGTCTCCCTGTCCGAGGTTGACGAGGTCATCCTGGTCGGCGGCTCCACCCGTATGCCCGCCGTGCAGGAGCTCGTCAAGAACATGACCGGCAAGCAGCCCAACATGTCCGTGAACCCCGACGAGGTCGTTGCCGACGGCGCTGCCGTCCAGGGCGGCGTGCTCACCGGCGACGTCGAGGGCATCCTGCTGCTCGACGTGACCCCGCTGTCGCTCGGCGTCGAGACCATGGGCGGCATCATGACCAAGATGATCGACCGCAACACCACGATCCCGACCTCCAAGACCGAGATCTACTCCACGGCTGCCGATAACCAGACCTCCGTCGAAATCAACGTCCTCCAGGGCGAGCGCGAGCTGGCTCGCGACAACAAGTCCCTCGGCAAGTTCCAGCTCTCCGGTATCCCGGCCGCCCGTCGCGGCGTGCCGCAGATCGAGGTCACCTTCGACATCGACGCCAACGGCATCGTGAAGGTTTCCGCTAAGGACAAGGGCACCGGCAAGGAGCAGTCCATCACCATCTCCGGCTCCACCGCGCTTTCCGACGAGGAAGTCGACCGCATGGTGAAGGACGCCGAGTCCCACGCCGAGGAGGACAAGAAGCAGAAGGAGGAAGTCGAGGCCCGCAACCAGACCGACTCCCTGTGCTACTCCACCGAGCAGACCCTCGCCGAGCTGGGCGACAAGGTTTCCGGCGATCTCAAGTCCAAGGCCGAGTCCGCCATCGCCGACGCCAAGAAGGCGCTCGAGGGCTCTGACATCGAGGCCATCAAGTCTGCCGGCGAGGCCCTGCAGTCCGTGGCGTACGAGCTTGCCCAGATGGTGTACGCCGACGCCCAGGCTGCTGCGCCCGGTGCCGACGGCGCTGCTGCCGCCGACGACGTGGTCGACGCCGAGTACGAGGTCGTCGACGACGAGGAGTAAGCTCCTTGAGATGCATCCGCCGCGCGCCCCGCGCGTGAGCGCCGCATGAGAGTTCGGGCGGCCGGCCTGCCAGCTGGCGAGCCGGCCGCCCTTTGCATGATAAGGAGACGGACGTGAAGATACCCGTGGAGGACGCCGTTGAGGCATCCGCGCAGGCACCTGATTCCGCCGATACAACCATTGAGAAGGAGGCAGCCGTCATGGCCGACGAAACCGAGGAGATGACCGAGGAGGAGATGGTCGAGGCCGCCATCCGCGCCGGTGAGGAGGCTGCGGACAACGATTTCAAGTTGAAGTACGAGAAGGCCGCAGCGGATCTGGCCGAGGCCCGCGAGCAGCTTGCCGCCGCCGAGGACGCCCGTGAGGCTGCCGAGGCAAAGGCTAACGATGCCGTGAACCGTCACGCCCGCCTGCAGGCCGATTGGGAGAATTACCGTCGCCGTACCGCCCAGGAGCGCCTGGACGAGCGCGCCCGTGCCACCGAGAAGCTCATCGAGGCCCTGTTGCCCGTGGTGGACGATATGGAGCGCGCGCTCGATCACGCCCGCACCCAGGAGCTTGCCGATGACTTCAAGCAGTTCGTCGACGGCGTGGACGCGGTTCGCTCCAAGCTGCTCAGCGTGTTCGACGGTGAGGGCGTCGAGGCGATCGACCCCAAGGGGGAGGCCTTCGACTGCAATATCCACCAGGCCGTCGGTCGCGTGGAGGACGCGTCTCAGTATGACGAGACCGTCAACGACGTGTACCAGAAGGGCTACCGCATGGGCGGCAAGGTGTTGCGTCCCGCCATGGTCACCGTGACCTACGGCGGCGAGACCCGCCCGGTGATCGTCGAGGACGACGAGGACGCTGAGGCCGAGACCGAGTAGCGGCTCGCGGTTGCACATATGCACGATTCAGGCAGGGCCCTGGGATGAGACGCCCGGGGCCCTCTTTGAGAAGGGAGGGTTCACATGCCTTCATCTAAGAGCTTTTACGATGTGCTGGGCGTAAGCAAGAACGCCTCCGACAAGGAGATCAAGTCGGCGTTTCGTAAGCTGGCTCAGAAGTACCATCCCGATCGCGGTGGCGACGAGGCGAAGTTCAAGGAGATCTCCGAGGCGTATGAGACGCTGTCCAATCCGGACAAGCGCAAAGAGTACGACATGATGCTGCAGTTCGGCGGCATTCCCGGTCAGGGCGGCTATACGTATGCCGGCGGCGCCGGCGGTCCGTCGATGGCCGACATCTTTGGCAGCATGTTCCGCGGCGAGGGCGTGAGCGGCGCATATGGCGCCGATCCCACGTCGTTCGACTTCGGCGACATGTTTGGCGGCGGCCGCGCTCGCGCTCGCAAGGGCAACGATCTGCGCGCCGTGATCGACGTGACGTTCGACGAGGCCCTGCACGGCGCCAAGCGCAGTGTGACGCATCGCATCCCCTCGACGGGGGAGAGCGACACCATCGAGGTGACGATCCCCGCCGGTTGCTACGACGGTATGAAGCTGCGGTACAAGAATCATGGCGAGTACGGTGTGAACGGCGGCCCGCGCGGCAGCATGCTCATCGAGTTCCGCGTGGCGGAGCATCCGGTGTTCAAGCGCCGCGGCAAGTCCGCCGACGTTGCGATCGATGTGCCGGTTTCCATGTACGAGGCCGCCTTGGGTTGCACGGTCGACGTGCCCACGCCCTCGGGCAAGACGCTGCGCCTCAAGGTCCCCGCGGGGACCCAGTCGGGCAAGAGTTTCCGCTTCAAGGACATGGGCATGCCCGATGTGAAGCGCTCGGGCCATACCGGCGCCCTGCTCGCCGCGGTGAGCGTGAAAGTGCCCATGAGCCTGACGGAAAAGGAGCGCGCGGCCCTGGAGAAGCTCCGCGACGCCGATGAGCGCACCTATCGCCCCGCCCTGTAACGTTGTGCAATTGGGGACGGGTGCAAATTGCACCACCCGCTCCAGTCCACATGTGTAATTGGGGACGAATGCATTTTACACAGCGTCGCGCGCCGGGTCGCTGCACCCCGGCGCGCGACGCGTACAATAGGATTCGATGATTCGATCGGATGGGGGAAGCATGACCGAAGAGAGCCGTAACAAACCGCTGTATATGATCTCCGTTGCCGCGGAGCTCACGGGCATGCATCCCCAGACGCTGCGCGTGTACGAGTCCAAGGGCCTGGTGAATCCCAAGCGCTCGGGTGGCAACACGCGCCTGTACTCCCAAGCCGACATCGAACGCCTCGAACTCATCAACCAGCTCACCGACGAGGGCATCAACCTCGCCGGTGTGGTGCGTATCCTGGACATGAAGGAGCGCGCCGAGGCTCGTGAGCTCGAGGCCGAAAAGCTGCGCTCTCGCGTGCGGCAGCTTGAGGATGAGCTCCATGAGCTCAAGATGCAAAAGCGCATCACCGCGCTCGCCCCGCGCGACGGCTCCGCCGACCCCGAAAAGGTCCTGCGCGGCCTGCTCGGCGGCGGCGACCTATAAAACCTCAATTCAGGGACAGTCCCTCAATTGAGGTTTCCGGCGCGGAGCGAAAGGGATGCGGGCGAGAAGGAGAACGGCGACATGAGCGATGCGCCCTTAAGTGAGAATTATCGGTTCTTCAATCACAGCGCCTGCGAGTTCTATCCGTGTCACGATATGCCGGCCGAAGATCTGAACTGCCTGTTCTGCTTTTGCCCGCTGTATCGCTTGGGCGAGGATTGCGGTGGGAACTACACCTATATAGACGGTGCCGATGGTGCGCGCATCAAGGACTGCAGCGCCTGCACCGTGCCACACCGGCGCGAGAATTACGACTACATTTTGAATCGGCTGACTTTGGAATAAAGGATGGCTTTGGCCGGGGGCGTAACGCTGGGCGCTGCGTGCAACGGCGCGCTGCGATCCGACAGACGCTCGAGTGATGTTGGCGCCGGCACCGGCCTTGCGGAATCATGCTGCTCATCCTGCGGGTCCGGCGTGCGTCGACCATGACTGACCCCTCATTCATACACTAAGAAAATCTTATGTATGGAGACTTAGATTCTGGTATAAATCAAGCGTGCCTCGGCAACAATACCTCTCGATAACACAGTGCGCCGCCCCGTAGGGCGGCCGGATGCAACCCGTGGCCTGGTTCGACTCGGCCACCTCAATTGAGGGACAGTCCCTCAATTGAGAGGTGATGGCCAAAAGGGTTGCGAGAGAGGGTGATTCCATGAGAATCGACAAGCTTGCGATGACTTCGCGGGAGGCCCTGCAAAACGCCATCGGCATCGCGGCCGACGCGCAGGCCGGCGCCGTGGAGCCGATTCATCTGCTTGCGGCGCTGCTCACCAGCGGGGAGCGCAACATTTCCGTGATCATCGAGCGCATCGGCGCCGACCCCGCCCAGCTTGCGAACGCCACCCAGCAGGTCATCTCCCGCGCGCCCAAGGTCGAGGGCGCCCAGCAGCAACTTGGCAGCGACCTCACGCGCGTGCTCGAGCGCGCGGAGAAGAAGGCCGCCAAGATGGGCGACAACTTCGTGGTGACCGAGCATCTGCTCATGTCGCTCGCCGAGGACAAGGGCGAGGCCGGCCGGATCCTGGCCGACGCCGGCGTGACGCGCGAACGCATCGAGGAGGTGTACACGGAACTCCGCGGTGACGATCGCGTGACCTCGGCAGACTCCAAGACCGAGTTCGAGGCCCTTGAGCAGTACGGTCGCAACATCTGCGACCTGGCGCGTGCCGGCAAGCTCGACCCGGTGATCGGCCGCACCGAGGAGATCCGTCGCACCATCCAGGTCCTCTCCCGCCGCACCAAGAACAACCCGGTGCTCATCGGTGAGCCCGGCGTGGGCAAGACCGCCATTGTCGAGGGCATCGCCCAGCGCATCGTCGCGGGCGACGTTCCCAGCACGTTGCGCGACCGTGACCTCATCGAGCTCGACATGAGCGCGCTGGTGGCGGGCGCCAAGTTCCGCGGTGAGTTCGAGGACCGCCTGAAGGCCGTGCTCAAGGAGGTCGAAAAGTCCGAGGGTCGCGTGATCCTGTTCATCGACGAGCTCCACACCATCGTGGGCGCCGGCGCCACGGAAGGCTCCATGGACGCGGGCAATATCTTAAAGCCCGCCCTCGCCCGCGGCGACCTGCACGCGATCGGCGCCACCACGCTCGACGAGTACCGTAAGTACATCGAGAAGGACGCCGCCCTCGCCCGCCGCTTCCAGCAGGTGTTCGTGGGCGAGCCGAGCGTGGAGGACACGGTGTCGATTCTGCGCGGTCTCAAGGAGAAGTACGAGATCTTCCACGGCGTGCGCATCACCGACGGCGCGCTCGTGGCTGCCGCGGACCTCTCGAGCCGCTACATCGCCGACCGCTTCCTGCCCGACAAGGCCATCGACCTGGTGGACGAGGCGGCGAGCCGCCTGCGCATGGAGCTGGACTCCATGCCGGTCGAGATCGACGCCATCACGCGCCAGCTCACGCAGATGCAAATCGAGGAGCAGGCTCTGATGAAGGAGACCGACGCGGCTTCCGCCGAGCGCCTGGAGGCGCTGCGTCAGGATATCGCCGAGGTCCAAGAGAAGCTCAACGTGGCCAAGGCTGGCTGGCTCAACCAAAAGAACGCCATCGACCGTGTTCAGGAGCTCAAGGCCCAGCTGGACGAGGCCCGCGGCGAGGAGGCCCGCGCGACGCGCGATGGCGACCTTGCCCGCGCCTCCGAGTTGCGCTTCAGCGTGATTCCGGGCCTGGAGGCCCAGGTGCGCGAGGGCGAGGAGCAGCTCGCTGAGCAAAAGGGGGCGGAGAACTCCCTCAAGGAGGAGGTCACTTCCGACGAGATCGCCGAGGTTGTGAGCTCGTGGACCGGCGTGCCCGTTGCCAAGATGATGCAGGGCGAACTCGAGAAGCTGTCGCACCTCGAGGACCAGCTGCACGAGCGCGTCATCGGTCAGGACGAGGCCGTGCGCGCAGTGGCCGCTGCCGTGCGCCGCAGCCGCGCCGGCCTTTCCGACCCCGATCGCCCCATCGGCAGCTTCTTCTTCCTCGGCCCCACCGGCGTGGGCAAGACCGAGCTGGCCAAGGCGCTTGCCGAGTGCCTGTTCGACGACGAGCGTGCGCTCGTGCGCATCGACATGTCCGAGTACATGGAGAAGTTCAGCGTCCAGCGCCTCATCGGCGCGCCTCCCGGATACGTGGGCTACGACGAGGGCGGTCAGCTCACCGAGGCGGTTCGCCGCAGGCCCTACTCCGTCATCCTGCTGGATGAGATGGAGAAGGCGCACCCGGACGTGTTCAACGTGCTGCTGCAGGTGCTCGATGACGGTCGCCTCACCGACGGCCAGGGCCGCCAGGTGAGCTTCAAGAACACGATCATCATCATGACGAGCAACGTGGGCTCGAGTGCGATCGCCGAGTACGCCGGGCGCGACGAGGCGGAGATGCGCCGCCTGGTGGATGAGGCCATGAGCCACACCTTCAGGCCCGAGTTCCTGAACCGCATCGACGATATTGTGGTGTTCCACCCGCTCGGCATGGCCCAGATCGAGAAGATTGTCGACATCCAGCTCGCCGACGTGCGTCGCCGTTTGGCCAAGGAGCGCATGACGCTTGCGATTGAGCCGCGCGCCAAGCAGCTGCTCGCCGAGGGTGGCTTGGACCCGGTGTTCGGCGCCCGTCCGCTCAAGCGCCTCATTCAGCGCGAGGTGGTCGACGCGATCGCGTGTGCCATCATCGACGGCCGCGTGCGCGAGGGCGACGAGGTGAAGATCGACGTCGACGAGGATGGCTCGTTCGTCGTCGTGTAAGAAATGCCGCATTGACGATGGGCGCCGGTTGCGTGCTGCAGCCGGCGCCCGTTTTTGGCTGGGCTGCCCCCACTTTTTGTAAAATGGGGCAGCCGTCTGGTCGCGCTAATCCTGCCGAGTTGACCGGGTCCAGGCATCAAGTCTGTTGTCGAAGTCCTCAAGCGTCTCAAGTGGAAATTCCCGTATAGTGGAATTATCGATATGATAGAGGGATGGGTAGTATTCGAATGCCGGTATCAGAAGCTTTATTGCTTCCCTCGCTTGCTCTCTTTCGCTTTTTTCGATGCACAGGATATTTTTGTTTGGCAGAGATTCCCATCTTTGCGAGTTGCTCTCTTCCTTTGTGAGCATTTCGCAAGCCGGACAGTTTTCAAGTTCGATCTGAACGTAGAAAGACTGGCCGGACTCAATCATTCTCGATAAGTCTTCAACAGAAATAATGGAGGCAGGGAGAGGATTGGCGGAGAGGTGAGATGGAATCATTTCAGACGCTATGCGTGCCGCAAGAATTGTGCATGTCACTAGAACAAATGAAATTGAAATAAAGTGCGGTAAAGTTCGATTATGGTCTGGACGCATGATGGGCTCCTTTTCCAATTTACGTGGGGTTTAACCCAAGGGATGCGAGGAGTACGCCCAATGAGACAAAGCAACCCGCTGAAGCGAGTAGATAGACTAATAGAGATTCCAGTCCGGTTCTGTCTTTGTCACTGCGAATGATCGCAACGCTCTCAATTGAACAAAAAGCGATGAGCAGCGCTATGGGGATGAAATTGTCGAACTCTACGCATGCTGGTCCGATTGTCACGGCAAGCGTGTAGCGCAGAAAGAAGGGAACAATTCTTCCCACATAGGCCTCATGTGCTCCAGTCCAGCCCGCGATTACGCAAATTAATGCGCGAGGAAATGTCCGAGTGTTCGGCTTTAGAGATTCGGACATAGGTATCCTTTCATGCGTATGCTTCGTGATGGATCGAGGGGCTTACCACGTTTTGTTGCTACGCTGACATGCAGCGGTGATATTCACCTGAATGAGGGGGATAGACGCTGCAGGGGAAGGCGTAAGTAGAAACATAGGGCTTCCCAATAAGGTCTTTTGCCGCCTGTTGAACAAGGTAGTGGGTTCCTGAGCTCAGAATTTCTTCGATAATCCAACGAACAAGTTGCTGACCCATTGGCCTGACAAGAGCTTTGATATACCCGATGACAGCTTTTCCGACTTTGACGGCGATAGTCATAATTTTACTGGCTCCGACGCGGGATGTCGCTAGTGCCGTGCAGCCCTTTTCGGCAAGTTCATAAGTGAGGTAAGAGTCTGCCAGGCAGCATTCGCCGTTGGGCCCAAGCGTGTAACGGCTCCATCCAACGCCCGCCTCGTCGACAGCTTTGATATACGCTTCAGGGGAGGAGAGGTCGATTTTCATGATCTGGTTGCTCTCGGTTTGTGCAAGGGCGTGGGATTTCTTCGGAAGAGCGATGAGAGTGCATACTCCCAAAGCGGAGGCGATAATTCCCCTGCGAGAGGTGGTTATCTGCGGAGTGCTGCTCATGTCTTTCCTTTCATTGAGTCATTGAGGTGAGAATTGTGTCAGGCAGCGGTACGTTTTGCTTTTACCAGCTGTACATCTTGACATCGGTCGAACTGACAACAATTCGGTCGTCATACATCTTGCTGAAAAAAAATTGATAGTTTCCAGGCTTTGGCATCCGCCATGTTTGCTTGGTGAATCCTTGGTAGGCGAACATGCGACTCCCGAGACATGCTCCAGAAGCATCGCAGCATTTAACTTTGAATGTGCCCTTGCGAGCGGCTGAGCAGGTCATTTCGATACCGATGCTTGAGCCGTCGTAGTATTTGAATGGGGTGACGACTGCGCTCGATACAAGTCGCAATGTACTACCGTACCAGCTAAAAGGCATTGCGCTTGCGAAGGCTTCGATTGGCTTGGCAAGCAAGCTTGCGCAGGTTGCCGATAGGATCAAAATAGCTCGTCTGCGATCCATGATTGACACCTCCTTTCATTTCCACTTGAGGAAGGATGGTGTCAAAAGCTGGGCCGCTCGTCTGCCGTCAGGCATTATGGATTTGTGTCAATCGGTGTAATCAGGCTTCTGAACTCGGAAAACGTTCGTATCGATAAGTCTGGATAGTTGTTCTCGACTGTGTACCCTGAGTTCTCTGTAGCCTTCATAACGTATCGAATTGACTGTTCCAATTGAATAAGAAAGCTCTGCGGCAATTTGAGATGAGCTTCTTCCTCGATATATGAGTGTCAAGACGGCACATTGACTGGGCGAGAGGCCTTGCGAAGCGAGGTATGCCAAAGCGCGGTCGTTGCTTGCAGAACTGTCCTTTGTATCTTTCCTCTCGTCAACCAGCTTGAGATCAAACATGAGGAGAAGGATGAGTGATGCGGCGCCTGAGAAAAAAATCCAAAAAAGAAAGACGATATATAGACTCGTGTTCTGTGCAAACTGAAATACAGACAGGTCAGATAATTGATTTGAAAGCTGTGCCGATGTCTCGCTGAGGAACGATACAACATTTCCGGCGAAAACTCCTGCGGGCAGCCAAATCAAAAACGCAGGAGCAAGGTGCCTCCTTAATGCGGAGGTAGGGGGTCCCGCAAGTGTCATGATTAACGAAGCAAAAACGGGTCCGCATAAGATGATTGGATACCAATACAGATTTTGGACAGAATTTGAAATGACATTCGAAATGGAAAAGGCGAGAACTACGAGGAGGTGGTAGAAAGTCTCTCGGGCATTGCACTCCCGTGCGGCAACCGCATGAACAATCATCAGCACTACAAGTAGGTACATGAGAGGAATCGCCGTTGTGAGAAAAGAGACAAAGGACGTGCGGGTTTCGGTGAGGGTGATTCCGAGGGTGAGTGTGAACAGGGCGCTCAGTGTGTTTTGCGGTAGCGTGAAGTTTGCGGCGTGCTCGTACAGCGCCTGACGAAAAGGGGCGTGCGTGTCGAATGTTTTTGCAGCGGCTCCTTCGAACTGCATGAATCTAATGAACAGAAATACGCCAGATGCAAAGACGATTGCGGGACATGTTTGGGGGACTACGGAAATGAGTAGGCAGATGACTGCTGATGTTAGTAGGCCTTGGAGGGCGAAGGTACGCCAGTCTGTGGTCGCAGTATAGATTTCTGACGAATTAAGCAGGGCGGCATATACCCCCAATTGCCTGCCGAACACCATGCTTCCGATAAGGCAGAAGAGGGTGTCGTGAACGGGCGTGGGGAGAGTTGGGTCTAGGATCCATACTCCAATTCTCATCAGGATATACCCAAGAGGGATGGCTTGTAGGAGTCGAAGCGGAATGAGGACGAACTTATATGTTTGTTTTCCTTCGATGGGGGCTATTGCGAGAGACAAGACGCCAAGCGCTAAGCCGAGCAAGGGGCTTTCAATTGGCAAGATGGAGACGGTAGCCGGAAAGAGGAACAGGAGGTAAAAAACGGTGGCAAGGCAGGCTACTGTAGCGACAAACAGTATCTTGTCTCGAGCGCTCGCTTCCTTTTTTTCTTGGGTAAGCGGGGGAGGCATTTTGATTGATGGGCTTTCCGGACATTCGGAAAGAGACAATTTAAGGGCCTTGAGTGACGAAACGCCCAGCTTTTTATAGGCTCGCTGCAAGTAGGATCTGACGGTGGAGGGACTGATGCCAAGCATTTCGGAAATCTGGGCTGAAGTTTTCCCCTCAAGTGCATGCATAAGAGAAATGTACTCGTTCGTTGATAAGAGCCGCCATGGAATCTCGGAGGCTACACAATCTGGTTTTGATGACGAGGGGATGCAATCAACGTGCGGCTTGGGATCATTGGGGTGGTCTGGAAGGTTGGTGGCCTTATGGATCGTACCTAAAGTGCCGACAATGATTGCCAGGATGAATGGCAGGACTTGAAGGAAGGGGGAGTGGGCGGCATGGCCATCAAGGGATTCAAGGAAAGCGAATGATGCCAATACGCCCCAAAGGGCTGACAATATGTCCTTGGGCTGCGGTTTTTGAACAGCAGCCCAGTAGCCGAGTGCCAGCACCGTAATAATGGCGGCAATCGTGATTGCGATTCCAAGTATAGGCAAGGACATTGCGTCGGATGTCCAGTTGTCAGCAAAACACAGGGTCCAACCGGTTGACATAAAGAACGAGATAAGGGCCTGCAGATGGATGTCTCTCGTATGGCCGACGCTACGGACTTTTCGCTCCGGCTCGCTTCCCAGTTGACAGCATATAAGAACGCCTGCCAGCAACGAAGAAAGTGTGAGCATGGCGATGCTAATAATCGGGTTTACGACAGGTGTGGCATGTGATTTGTTGAGAAGGGGGAAAAGCTCACGCAATCCAACGACACTTAAAGCGGAAACAGCGGCCATCTCGATTAGCACTAGGGCGATGAGGACCCCCATTCGGAAGGGTGTAGGAGAGTTGTTTCGCGACCCTAGAAAGATGCCAACTAGAAAGCAGGAGAATATGAGGGGCATAACAATGGTGCTGCTACCGCGAGCAAGGGCGTATCCAAAATTGAACGTCCAGGTATGATGAGGAATGACAAGGAGGAGGAATAGGGAGCCCATCCCGATTAGGTGGGGTATCCTCTCTCTGTTATTGCTTCCCATGATAAGGCGCCTCCATTGTCACATGCCCTCTGTGAAGGTGCTCATTTTATGGATAACAATACTTCAAAATCTTCTCATTATTATGAGGGAAGGGATTTTTATGGCAGATGACTACGTTGGTACCGAAAGCGAGACATTTGAATATCAAGATCCGTGCATCCGCACGGAGAATGAGGACGATGACGGTTACGATCCGTATTCCGATCGTCGCCCAGATCCTGAGCCCCTGTTCGAGCGCGACCCGTGGGCGTAAGTTGCCGAGAATGGAAAGGGCTCCCTATTCGCCCAATACGCCCCTGAGGGAAAGGAACCTCAGAGGCGTATATCCTAGGAGTGCAGCGCGCTGGGATTGAGTGTCACAATTGTTATGCTATACGCTAAGAAGCAGCCGCATGCCGCGAGAAGATATATGATCAGGCGTTGCCAGATGCTTGTTGTGTCGTCGCTTCGATTGCCGTGCAGTATCACGATACTTTCAATTGAGCAGAAGGCGATGAGAACGGCGATTGGAATGAAATTTTCGAAGTGTAGGCATATGGGACCAAGAAGCATTGCAATGCAATAACGAAGCAAGCAGAGTGACGTTTTGTTGGCAAATGCTTCATGGGCTCCTGTCCAGCCCGCAATTGCACATATGAGTGCGCGGTTAAAAGACCGTCCTGTCATTTGTTGATGCAATGACATTAAGCCCCCCTCTTTTTTGCTGTGAGTGCGATGCGGATGAATGGTGCTGACGCTCATTGGCTATGCCGATGTGCAGCGGTGATATTCGCCGGAGTGGCGCGGATAGACGTCGCAAGAGAATCGATAAGTAGAAACATACGGCTTCCCAAGGAGATTGTGACCGGCCAGTTGCAGTAGATAATGACCACCTGCGCTGATGATTTCATCGATTATAAGATTTCCAACTCGCTTGAGGGCAACCCTGATGTAGCCGAGTAGTTTATTTCCAACCCAGACCGCGATGTCTCGAAGAATCCGTGAGATACCTCGCTCGTCTTCTTGGGTTGAGAAGCAGCTTGCCTCCGCGAGTTCATATGTGGGATAGCTTCCGGCGAATTGGCACTCTCCGTTTGGGCCGAGGACATATCGATTCCAGCCGGCTCCCGATTCATCAACGGATCGAATATATGCCTCTGGAGAAGAAAGGTCGACATCCATGAAATTGTCGGACTCACCGTTCCCCAATGCATAAGAGCGTTTTGGGCCGGCTGCAAGTGCACACACTCCCAGCGCCGAGAAAAGGACGCCTCTTCTGGAAATTGGTTTAGACACGTTGCGGTTCATTTTTTCTCCTTTCCGTCATAGTGACGAACTGTTGCAACGCCCTCATCTCATAAGATTGTTATGACCGTTCGGGCGCGCTCAATTCTGCATAATTGCGAACTATATGTCTGTAGTCAGGCATTATGCAATTATCAAAAAAAGCGTAATCATCACTATTTACCTGCGTAAATGCGAGAGTCAATAATATCGATGAATTGTTTGCGGCTGTGTGACCCAAATTGCTGGTAGCCAAAGAAACGAACAGAGTTGATCGTTTCGATTGAATAGTGAAGCTTCTCGGATATCGACCGCCGTGCGCGAGGACAAGGACCGCTCGGCACCGGCGGAGCAATTCGGACTCGTCCTTCTGACTGGCACGGTGCGCGAGCTCGATGACCGCGGTATCGCCGCGCTGCAGGGCATCGGGAACCCCAACCCTCCAAGCGACGATCTTGTGATGCACGCGGTTCTCGAGCTCGACGAGCCCGTGATTCTGGCCGCCTTGAGCGGCGGCGGTCCGGACACGCGCGAGGGCGAGACGCGTTTGATTCTTATTGAGCGGGACACGAGTGAGCTGGCCTGGGGCGCCTATCAGGACAAGCATGTGACGGTGGCGATCGATCCCGCGATGCTCACGTGGCCCTCCGACACGAGTCTGCCGCTTGGAGAGCCTAGTGTCGCAACGGTAGGCATAGTCGTCGTCGATGTTGGGTGATGCCGTCGACGTCCTGTCGGGATGGTTGGCAGCAACAGTTTTATGCCGATCGCGATTGCCGGTATAGAAGCAGCTGCAGCCGCTATCGTATATCCTGCTGATGCAGAGAACTGAAAGGGTGCCGGCCCACGTGCGTTCGCACGGAGGGTCGGCCTTTGCGAGGGGAGGGCTCATGGCCGAGCCGCAGAGGACGGGCGAGGAGACTGGCGTTTCGGAGTACGATGATCCGTGCATCCGCGCGGAGAATGAGGACGACGACGGTTACGACCCGTATTCCGACCGTCGCCCCGATCCCGAGCCCCTGTTCGAGCGCGACCCGTGGGCGTAGCGGTCGCATGATGGGATCGGCAGAAAACCTCGAGGGTGTTCGCGGGACGTTTTCGCAAAGTGCGCGGGCGGCCGATGCGCGGCCGGTCGTTGGACGCTTTGCGCCGTCGCCGACGGGACGCATGCATTTAGGGAACGTCGCGGCTTCGCTTTTGGCATGGCTTTCGGTTCGCAGCCAGGATGGCAAGCTCGTGCTGCGCATCGAGGATCTGGACGACCGTGCCCGCAGCGGTCCGTGGGCCGAGTTGCTCATGGACGATCTGCGCTGGTTGGGGCTCGAGTGGGATGAGGGTCCGTATTACCAGACCGAGCGGCTTGACCTCTATGAAGATGCGTTGCGGCGGCTCGATTCGCTTGGGCTGGTATACCCCTGTTTTTGCACGCGGGCCGAGCTCCATGCCGCGAGTGCCCCTCATGCCAGTGACGGCACGCCCGTGTATGCGGGGACGTGTCGGAATCTAACGCCTGAGCAGGTGGCGGAGCGCTCGACTGTTCGGCCGCCCGCGATGCGCCTGAGGGTGCCTGCGGCGGATGGCTCGGACGTGCTCGCCATGGCACCTCGCATGCCTGTAGCCTCGCCGTCGCGTACGGTGAGGTTCACCGACCGCACGTATGGCGTGCATGTCGAGGACCTCGTGCGCGAGTGCGGAGACTTTCTCGTGCGGCGCAGCGACGGCGTCTTTGCCTACCAACTCGCCGTCGTCGTGGACGATGCCGCGATGGGTGTCACGGAGGTTGTGCGAGGCTGCGATTTATTGGGGTCGACGGCGCGTCAGCTGTATCTGCAGGATATGCTCGGCTATGGGCATCCTGAGTATGCGCACGTTCCACTGCTGGTGGCGCCGGACGGGCGGCGTCTGTCCAAGCGCGATCGCGATCTCGATATGAGGGAGCTGCGTCGCCGCTTCGGCACGCCCGAGGAGCTTTTGGGGCGCCTCGCGCATGCGCTGGGCCTAAAGCCCGACGCTGCACCGTGTTCCGCGGCACACTTGGTCGAGGGATTCAAATGGAACCAAGTGCGAGCGCACCGCGATAACTTCGTGGTGGTGCCCGGTTTCTTGGGCTAGTTTTGAATTGTTGCTTCCACGCCCTGGTCAAGCCCGCGGAAGTGCGTTATTATCGTCTGGCTGTTCCGGAGAGCTGACCGAGAGGCCGAAGGTGCTCGCCTGCTAAGCGAGTAAGGGCCGCAAAGCCCTTCTGGGGTTCGAATCCCCAGCTCTCCGCCAGTCGAAATTAAGAAGCGAGCCCATGAGGCTCGCTTTTTTGTTGCCGCTCCGTGGATTCGAACCCCGTTGGGGGTGCGGAGCTGAGGAAACGGCGGAGCCGTTTTCCAGCGAAGCCCGCAAGCGCCGCAGGCGCGCAGCGGGAGGAGGGCGGCGCCAGCCGCCCGGCGAATCCCCAGCTCTCCGCCAGCCGAAATTAAGAAGCGAGCCCATGAGGCTCGCTTATAAGTCTGCGCACGGGCTCGTTTGCCGAATTGCCGTTTGCGAAACACTTGGACCCGCGGTGCATACGTGCGGGTACAATGTGCGCATGTTCGATTCGGAGAAAGGCGGCTTACATGCCCACCTCCCTTTCACGCCCTCGCTTGCTCGTTCGCGCCGCGCTGCGTGCGCTTCCGCTGCCCGTGCTGATCGCCCTTGTCGCCTTTGCTGCGACGTTTGCATTTCCCCATGCCGCCCACGCCGACACGTATGCCTTGCCGAGCGTGCACATTCAGGCGCAGGTCATGGAGAATGGCGACCTGTTCGTGACCGAGGCCCGCACCTTTGCCTTCGAGGACACGGTCAACGGCGTGTACTGGGACATTCCCTTCGCCGATAACGAGCAGGGGGGCGCGTCCGCGGTTTCGGTGCTCGACGTGCGCGAGCTCGACGACGCCCCCGAGGACGAGGCCGATGCCCGTCGCGCTTCGCAGCCCATGCAGGAGGTTTCCTCGGCGAACTCCGGCGATGGTCATGTCTATACGGTCGAGAACCTGGGTGATTCTCTGCGCCTCAAGGTTTTCATCCCGCGCGAGGACGGCGACGAGGCGACCATTTGGGTCAGCTACATGATCGAGGGCGCCGTCATGGCGTGGCCGGATACCGCCGAGCTCTACTGGCAGTTCATCGGGTCCGAATGGGAGGAGGACGCCGAAGACGTTCGCTTGGACGTGACGTTCGCCGGTGCTGCCGCGGGCACGCCGGCAACCTCGAGCTCCAGCGACGCGAATCTGCGCGCCTGGGGCCACGGTCCGCTCGACGGCGAGGTTTCCCTCGATGCCGCCGAACCGGGCGATCCGCATGTGACGCTCGAGGCTCCCGTGGTGCGCGCCGGTCAGTTCGCCGAGGTCCGCGCGACGTTTCCCATCGACTGGGTGCCCGGCCTCGCTCCTTCCGGCGAGCCTCGTCTCGAGAGCGTGCTGTCCGAGGAGGCGGCATGGGCGGAGGAGGCCAACGCCCAGCGCGAGGGCGCACGGCAGGTGGCCTTTGCGGGTACCGCCGTATTGACCGTCGCACCCGCAATCATGCTCGGTGTCGTTGTCTACCTGCGTAAAACCAGGTATGCGAGCCCCAAGCCCGTTTTTGACGAGACGTACTTCCGCGACTTGCCGTCGAACGATCACCCGGCGGTCCTCTCGGCCCTGGTGTACAGCGGTACGGTGCAGGATTGCGCGTTCGTGGCGACTTTGATGAAGCTCACGGACGACCGCGTGATCAAGATCAAGCACGAGACGCGCACCGAGGACAGGTTCCTCGGCTTGGGCGAGAAGAAGGTCGAGGAGTACTCGATCGAGCTTGCGGCGCGCGAACGCATCACCGATCCGATTGATTTGGCGGCGATCGATTTGTACTTTGGGCCCGATGCCAAGAACGGCGACGAGGTGCGGTTCGGCGCTTTCCAAAACCAGGAGAGCGTGGGCGAGTACATGCGGTCCTTCAAGGACCAGGTTCTGGCGGAACTCGAGCGCCGTAATCTCACCAACCTCGCACCCGATACCTTCAGGTATGCCCCGGCGGCCCTTGCCGCCCTTTTCGTGTTCGGGTGCATAGCCTTTGCAATCTTCACCGATGGCGTCAATTTACCGCTCATCATCCTTGGCGGCGCTCTTGCCATCGCCGCGGCGGTCATTGCCGAGCGCACGAACGTCCACTCGCCCGAGGCCGTTGAGCTGCTCAATCGCTGCCAGGCGCTCGAGCGTTGGCTCGAGGACTTCACCAATCTGGACGACGCGGTTCCCGGTGACCTCATCCTGTGGAACAAGATGCTCGTCCTGGCCGTCACCTTTGGTGTGAGCGATGAGGTTCTGCGCCAGCTGGCGGACGCCGTGCCGGTCGACCGTCGGATGGATGAGAACGGAATGTACTACTACCCGAGCTACTGGTGGTATTACTCGCACGGCGGCCTGCATTCGCCGATGAGCGAGATGCACGATGTATATCAGGCCACGGTTGCGGAGCTCGCTTCGAGTTCCAATAGCTCCGCCGGTGGATTTGGCGGAGGCTTCTCCGGTGGCGGAGGCGGCGGTGTCGGCGGAGGTGGCGGCGGTACGTTCTAACCGCCCGTTCGGCCCGGTCGATGCGGGGCGTTCCGATCGTGTTCGGCGCGCCCCTGCCTACGCGCTCAGGTCGAGCCCGTAGACGTACATCTCCTTGGGGAGCAGCCGGCGCTCATCGCGCGTGCTGCGGTAGGTGCCCGCGCGCTTGAAGCCGTGGTGCTCGTAGAACTGCCAGGTGCAGTCGGTGTCGGTGTAGAGGAAGGCGCGGTTGGCACCGAGTTCGGTGAGGTGGGTCGTTGCGGCGTCCACCAACACGCTGCCAATGCCCATGCCGCGTGCGGAGCTGCTCACGACGAGGAGGGTGATCTCGGTCGAACCGGCGTAGCCGCTTTTGGCGAGCAGGGAGTCGTTCTTGGACTCGGTCAGCTGGACGCCATGCCAGTACGCGGCCGCTGCCTCGGGCTCGAGCTCGCGCATGCGGCGGAAGTAGTCCTTGGAGATGGTGAACCAGCGCTTATTCGAGCGCGGGCGCGAAGGGTCAGGGCAGGCGAGCACGATGCCGCACGGCTTGTCATCGACAAGCGCAACCTGGGAGAACGTGGAAATGGAAAGCGAATAGGAGAGGTCGTTGCACGCCTCGAGAAAGCCGTATTCGGGCGAGGGGCCCTCGTTGTGCCAAGTCTGTTGCAAGATGGCGGCGAGCTCTTCGAAGTCTTCCTCCTCGAAGGGTCGGTACGTGACGCGCGAGACCATGGAACCTCCTGTCATATCACCACTGTTTGTACCACCTGCCCGCGGGTTGTGTGTGTCGTACGCGTGAAGTCGCCCCGCACTCTCAGATTCTCCGCGCAAAGGCCATGTTTTCTCGGCAAGTAATCCAAAAGGGCCCCTGGCGAGCCGCGCGCGCCCCGCCACCTGCGGTACAGTAGAGACGTATGTAACGGGGGGTTGCCGGATGAGGCGGCCCCACCTGTGCGAAGGAGGGTCCATGGCTTCCCAGGGGAAGGTTTCCCGCGCGTTGATCTCGGTGACGGACAAGACCGGCGTGGTCGAGTTCGCCCGTGCGCTCAAGGAGGAGTTCGGCGTCGAGATCATCTCGACCGGCGGTACGGCAAAGGCTCTGGTCGACGGTGGCGTTCCCGTGACGCCCATCGAGGAGTACACCGGGTTCCCCGAGATGATGGACGGCCGCGTCAAGACGCTGCACCCCAAGGTCCACGGCGGCCTGCTGGCCCGTCGCGATTCCGAGCAGCACATGGCCGAGGCTGCCGAGCATGGCATCGGTATGATCGACATGGTGGTCGTGAATCTCTATGAGTTCGAGAAGACCGTTGCCAACCCCGACGTCACCTTCGCGGACGCCATCGAGCACATCGATATCGGCGGCCCGTCCATGCTGCGCTCCGCTGCCAAGAACGCCGACGCCGTGACCGTGGTTTCCGACCCGGCCGATTACGAGACGGTCCTCGCCGAGATGCGCGCCAACGATGGCGCCACCACGCTCGAGACGCGCCGCCGTCTCCAGGTGAAGGTTTACACCACCACGGCCGCCTATGACGGTGCCATCTCCACCTGGCTCGCCGCCCAGGCCGAGTCCGGTTGCGCCGACGCGGTCCTCACCGCCGATGGCGAGTTCGCCGCCCCCGCCGCGATGTCCGTCAAGCTCGAGAAGGCCCAGGACCTGCGCTACGGCGAGAACCCGCATCAGGCCGCCGCGGTCTACCGTTTCGACGCCGCCAACGCCCCGCTCTTCTCCTCGGAGGCCCCGCTCGTGGGCGCCGAGCAGCTCCAGGGCAAGCCGCTGTCCTACAACAACTTCCTCGACGCCGAGGCCGCCTGGAACGCCGTGCGTGAGCTCGACGAGCCCGGCGTGGTGATTCTCAAGCACCAGAACCCCTGCGGTTCCGCCGTCGCCGCCGACGTGACCGAGGCCTACGATCGCGCCTTCGCCTGCGATCCCAAGAGCGCCTTCGGCGGCATCGTCGCCGTAAATCGTGAGGTCCCGCTGTCGCTCGTCGAGCACTTCGCCGACCGTGACAAGCTCTTCGTCGAGGTTCTCATCGCCCCGAGCTTCACGCCCGAGGCCCTCGAACGCCTCTCCAAGCGCGCCAACCTGCGCGTTCTGGCCACCGGCGGTGCCGCGGGCCACGCCAAGCTCGAGATGCGCACCGTCGACGGCGGCATGCTCATCCAGCGCGTCGACACGGTCGAGGAGGACCCCGCGACCTTCACGTTCCCCACGGAGCGCAAGCCCACGGACGCCGAGATGCGCGACCTCATGTTCGCCTGGAAGGTCTGCAAGACCGTCAAGTCCAACGCCATCCTTATCGCCAAGAACGAGATGGGCATCGGCATGGGCCCCGGTCAGCCCAACCGCGTCGATTCCGCGCTGTTGGCCTGCCAGCGCGCCGACGAGGTCTGCGAGCGTCTTGGCCAGGAGGCCGGTGGCTACGCCTGCGCTTCCGACGCGTTCTTCCCGTTCCGCGACAACGTGGACACCCTGGCCGCCCATGGCGTGACCGCCATCATCCAGCCCGGCGGCTCCGTGCGCGACGAGGAGTCCATCGACGCCTGTAACGAGCACGGTATCGCGATGGTCTTCACCGGCACGCGCCACTTCCGCCACTAAGGCGACAAAACAGCGTCTGCTGAGCGTCGGGATGTGTAATGAGGGACGGGTGCGAATTACACATCCCGGCGCATTAGAGCGCATCGGGCCGCCACGTGCGGCTCGATGTGTAATTCGCCCGTCCCTCATTACACATGGCAGGAGAGGAGCAGCGTTGAGCGAGCTTGAGCCGTTTTTCAATTCAGCTGAGGAGTGCGCCACGTACGAGCAGTTTTGCGCCGAGCAGGAGCGCGGCGGCGGGAGGTTCGAGCTCGCCGAGCCGGCGCTCGTGTGTCGCTGGCGCATGGCTCGTCGCGGCGTGCCCATGCTGAACAGGCACATCCGCGCTCTTTCCCAGCGTGTGGTGAACGGTGCTCCGCTCACCACCAACATGCTCTCTTGGGCCAAGCAGCACGTCGAATGGTCTCTTGCCGCCGGCGACTATCAAGATCCGAATGGCGTGCTCATGACGGTGATCGACGTCAACGGCGACGCACTCATGAGCGTGGGGCCCTATGAGCCGCTCGCCGACCGGTCCCGCGATGCCCTGATTGCCCGTGCGGAGGAGGCCCGCCGCGAGCAGGCCAAGACCGGCGTCGCCCCCGAGCTGCTGGCCGCGGTGACGCCCGAGGGGCGCATGCTGGTTTTCGCCGCGCCCGATGAGCATCTCTGCGGTGCCGCGACCCTTGTGGAGCAGCTTGCCGCCACGCAGGGCCGCGAGGCCGTGCGCGCCTTGGGGGACGGCGCCCGTCTTGCGGACGCCCTCGCCGTTGTCGAAGAGGGGAGCGTCGTCTTCCTCATCTCCGACGAGCACGGTGTGGTGGTCGAAGATGAGCAAGCGGCTCCCGTGCCTGTTTCCGCCGAGGCCCTGGCGACAGCCCACGCCTTCGCAGATGGTCTGGCAAAGCTCTTCAAGTAGCTCTGCTTGCGCTGCGGTCCCGTCTCCGCGTTTCCCGATGCACCGGTCGCACTGCCGCTGTTGCCACGGCGCCTCTCGATCACGGCTCGCGCCCATGAGGCTTACATTGCTGAAACCTCGCCGGCCCGCCGCCTTCGCATGCGGCGGGTCGCGTCATAATGGACCAAAGCAACGTGGGGCGGGCGTTTCACAACGGCCGCCAAGGGATGAAGAGGAAGGCGACAGGGGAATGGCGCGCATATTCGTGGTCGAGGACGACGCACCCATTCGCAATGAGGTCATCGAGGTGCTCGAGCGCCAGGGCTTCGAGGTGTCCTACTGCCTCACGTTCGATCGCGTGGTCGACGATATCCTCGCCGCCCGACCCGACCTCGTGCTGCTCGACCTCACCCTGCCCGGTACGGACGGCCAGCTCATCTGCCGCGAGTTGCGCCAGCAGTCCGATATCCCCGTCATCGTTCTCACCTCGCGTGTGACCGAGGTCGACGAGGTCATGAGCATGACCATGGGCGCGGACGATTTCATTCCCAAGCCGTACAGCGCCCGTGTGCTCGTTGCGCGCGTGCAGGCGCTGCTTCGCCGTGTGCAGGGCTCTGGCGAGGCCTCTCACGAGCTCGTGCATAACGGGGTGTCGCTCGATTTGTCTCGATCCACGGCCACCGCCGTCGACACCGGTCGAAGCATCGAGCTCACCAAAAACGAGATGCGCATCCTCTCCCTGCTCATCGGCCACGCGGGCGCGATCGTGAGTCGAGAGGCCATCATGCGCGACCTATGGGACTCCGATGCGTTCGTGGACGACAACACCCTCACGGTGAACATCAACCGCCTGCGCGCGACGCTCGAGAAGATCGGCATCACGGGTTATCTCACCACGCACCGCGGACGCGGGTACTCGGTGTAGGGGAGCGCAGACTATGAGCTTCGTGACATTCATGGGGTCGCATTGGCCCACACTCGCCCTGTCGGTCGCGGCCGCGGCTCTCAGCGCCTTCGTTTTGCTGGTCTCGGGTGCGAGCGCGGGTCTCTCCCTGCTCGTGGCGGGCGTGGTCGTGGGGGCGGGGCTTCTCTCGATCGCCATCGACTATCGTCGAAAGCGCCCGTTCTATGGGGATCTTGCCGCCTGCACCGACGACCTCGAGCATCCGCTGTGGATCTTTGAGATGGTGGACGAGCCCGACTACCCGGAGGGCAGGCTTGCCTACGAGGCCCTGAGTGCCGTGTCGAAGGCCGCCAACGACGACGTCTCGGAGTACCGCCGTCAGGCTCAGGACTATCGCGAATACGTCGAGACCTGGGTCCACGAGGCGAAGTCGCCCCTCGCCGCTGCGCACCTCATGCTCGAGAACCTCATGGAGAGCCTGCCCGCCGACGAGACGGGCGAGGTGCTGCTCGAGAAGACCGAGGCGCTCGGCGAGGAGCTCGACCGCGTCGAGGGCTTCATCGAGCAGGCGCTGTTCTTCGCCCGGTCCGAGTCGCTCGACCGCGACTACCTGATCCGCCCCTATAGCTTGCAAAAGCTCGTGGGCGATGCGGTGCGCGCCAATGCGCGCGTGCTGATGGGGGCGCACGTGGCTCCGTATCGCATCGATCTGGAGCAGACGGTGTTCACGGACGAGAAATGGATGAACTTCATCTTGGGGCAGCTCATTCAGAACAGCGCGAAATACGCTGCGGGCGAGGGTGCCGAGCTGGTGTTCTCAAGTCGCCTGTGCGATGAGGGGCTGTCGAGCGAACGCATCGAGTTGGAGGTGCGCGATAACGGCTGCGGCGTCGAGCAGGCCGATCTGGCGCGCGTGTTCGATCGCGGCTTCACCGGCGAGAACGGGCGCACGGGCAAGCGCGCCACGGGAATAGGCTTGTACCTGGTCAAGCGCCTCTGCGACAAGATGGGGCTCGCGGTGCGCGCGCAATCGGCGCCGGGGGAGTACTTCGCGGTGACCATCGCGTTTCCGACGAACAAGATGCACTACTTCGAATGATTGCTTTGTGAGGGCCCAAGACGAGCCGACCGCCCGTCGTGTGTGGGGCGCCGCTCAGTGGTAAAGGCGTTGACCATCACCCGCAAAAGAGGAAAATGAACCGTTGGACGTATGGGAACGTACGTCCTTCGTTCGTTTATGGGGGTGTAGCATGGCGACAAAGGTCACGCTCAAGGAAATTGCGCAGGAAGTCGGTCTGTCACCGTCGGCGGTGTCGCTCGTTCTCAACGACCGTCCCTGCCGCATCTCGGATGAGAATCGTCGGCGCATCAAGGAAGTCGCCGCGCGGAAGCGCTATGTGCCCAATCAGATCGCGCGCAGCCTCGTCATGCAGCAGTCGAGGACCCTCGGTCTCATCGTGCCGAACATCATGAGTCGCTTCTTCTCCTCGTTTGCCCGCAACCTCGAGGTGCGCTGCCGCGAGCGCGGATACGCCCTGTTCATCATGAACTCCGATGGCAAGACCGAGAACGACGCCGACCTGGTTCGCCTGTTGATCAACCGCGGTGTCGACGGCATCTTCCTCGTCGCCGCGGAGGAGGTCTCGCCCGATCCCCTGCTCATGGAGCAGCTCGAGGCGGGCATCGTGCCCGTGGTGATGGTCGACCGCTCGATTGAGAACGCGCCTGGCGACAAGGTTCGATTCGACAGCGAGCTCGGCGGATACCTGGCAACCAAGCACCTGCTCGACGAGGGACATCGCCGTATCGCGTGCGTGGTGAACACCGCATCGCACACCGGCCGCGATCGTCTGGCCGGCTGCCGGCGCGCGTTTGCCGAGGCCGGCGCGCCCTTTGGCGAGGACCTGGTGTTCGAGAGCGACTATTACATCGCCGACGGCTGCCGCGCCGCTGAGCGCATTGTGGCCTCCGACGCCACGGCGATTTTTGCGAGCTCCGACAACATCGCCCTCGGCGTGCTCAAGTGCCTGCACGCGCACGGCAAGCGCGTGCCGCGCGACTACTCGCTTGTAAGCTACGACAACTCCGCCGCCGATGCGCTGTTCGAGCCTGCGCTCACCGCTATCGAGCAGGACGTCGAGGAGCTGGCCGATCATGCGCTCGAGCTGTTGCTCGCCCGAGTCGAGGCCAAGGACGGCACTCCGGGCCCGTTCGAGGAGCGGGTGCTCCCGCCACGCTTGGTTCAAAACGCCAGCGTCTCCCGCCCCTAGCGTCTCAATTGGGGACAGGCACAAAGTGAGACTTTTCGCGGTTTTGGCAGGTTGCCAGCCGAGCCGATGACGAGAGTCTCATTTTGTGCCTGGGGGATGCACCCCAAACTCTGGAGACGCTAGGCCGCCAA